>Ga0351856_1167_pt1 | contig 12237 bp, 10 predicted proteins | sample BONcelHFGM3001D8_FD_206798 | JGI IMG/M metagenome (GOLD analysis project Ga0351856, IMG submission 206798) | Enriched cells from coal bed in the Powder River Basin, Montana, United States - BONCAT cells FGM rep2 HSBNCT.FGM.300.1.D8 ... | reverse complement strand
TCTGCTTTTGTTGAAGTAGTTCAGTTTAAGATCAAATCCTGCAGGTTCATGCTTGAATGAAACCACTTCGATCCTGACGAAGTCGTTTTCAAACGGGACATCCTTTCGAATCTCGGGCGTCCTGCCTGAAACAGGGATCGATACGCCGCCGGCCACAGGAATACTACGATGGGCGCGGCCACAGCTTTTCTGTCGCCATCAAGGAGCTAATGGTTCAGTAGAAAACCATCGAGCTCCACCTGGTGTTACGGAAAAGCTGCTGTCGGACTGGAATATATTGCCACTTTTTTTCATCTAAAAGACCAGTGCGGATGATGTTGGAACTGGAAGGGGGCTCCGCGTTGTTGCGGGACGAGGGCGGCATTGCTTTGCCGACGGTCTCTGATGAGGCAGCGCGCGCGTTTCCGGCGTGGGCCATAAGGCCAGGTAACGAAAGAGGAGGAGTGCGTGATGAACGGGAAAATACGATCTTTGTCGTCAGCAGGACTGGTTGCCGGTTTAACGTTCCTCTTCGTCCTGCCTGTGCTTTGCGCGGAGGGGCCTGCGGAGAACAGCCCAGTAATGGTGGGGCGCATGACCGAAGCGCAGGGGAACGTTCTTCGATACCTGGCCGAGCAGGACGATTGGGTGGCCGTCATCAAGGACACCCCGGTTCGAGCGGAAGACGCCTTGTACTCGGATGAGGGTGGAAAGGCCGAATTCGCTCTGCCCAACAACACGCTGGCCAGGGTGGGCTCCGACACCGAATTCCAACTCACCAAACTGGGCGAGGACCTGACGGAGGTGGACGTTGGCGCGGGAGTTGCTCGATTGGTGAACAAGAGTCCATCCACCATCGTCAAGGCGACAACGCCTTTCGGCTACGTGCTGGGTCCCCCGAGGTCAAGCTTCGATCTGTACGTGGGCAAGGACTCGGTCGAGGTCATATCAGTGAAGGACAAGGTCTTCTTCGTTCCTCTCAGTGAGGCCGCAAAGTACGAAGTAATTGCCGGAGAGTCATCAATTCTGGCCGATGGGCAGCAGACAGGTCTTGGAAGTGGCTCGACGGATGCCGCCTGGAACGACTGGAACGTTGAACGGGACAAATTATGGGAGAACCGGTTGCAGGTTAAAGGTGACTCGATCCAGTATCTACCCGAGGAGTTGAAATCCGACTCGTATGAGTTGGACGAGAATGGCCGGTGGGAAAAGGTTTACTACGACAAGTGCAAGTGTGAAACTTGGGTATGGCGGCCGACTCGCGTCAGGGGGGACTGGACTCCGTTCACCGAAGGACGATGGACGGAATGGAACGGCGATCAGTGCTGGGTCCCTGACGAGCCGTTCGGGTACGTCACACATCACTACGGAAACTGGATTCTTGTGGGGGGTGGATGGTATTGGGCGCCTCCGGTAGTGCATGCGGCGGTGGGCGTGACACCGATCGTGAGCGTCGGGCTCAACTGGTATCCCGGACGTGTCGCCTGGTTCAGCTCGGATGTCGAAATCGGGTGGGTGCCGCTTGCGCCATACGAGCCTTACTACTCCGTCGCTTACTGGGGCCCCGCCTCGCTCGTCGTCGCAACACTTCCGGTAGTGAATATCGACATCGGAGGATATGCCTACTGGGGGCATTCCGTTGTGGTGAACCAGCAGAACTTCTATTCTGTCAACAACTACTATTCGACGACGAACATAAGAAACGTGAACGTGACAAGAGTCACAAATTACAGGGCGTCGGCCGTGGTTCATAAAAGAATGTTTAGAGACGGCTCCGTCTTGAACAAGAAGCATGATTTCACGAACAGGCAAGTGTCGCGCAAGCCCGACAGGGCCATTGGGGACCGTGTGCGCAACGTTAATGCCAATGCAAGGCAGACGCGCGACCTCAATGGCAGGTCGGTTGTCGGTAAGGCCGCAAAGGTCCCTCGCAATGCCGAGCCTCTCAAGAAGGCGGAGCTCCCCAGCCCCGGCAGGACACCCAGGCGGTCAGTCGCTTCCACTCAACCCGAGGTCCCGGGTCAGCACCCAAGGATCGACAACCCTCGCCGATCAACGGATGAGCAAGCAGAACGTCCTGGACGGTCTCACAGACCCACGGCCGAGCAAGCGGACCGTGCCTTGAAATCCACTGGGGAGAACGGTTCCGAGCGCGTACCTGCCGGTGGCGTCAAATCCCCGAGAGCCGAAAACGCTGAACAGTTCAAGCCCGGCGCACAACCAGCCAGGGAGCATGCGGGAGCACCGGAACGGGGAAAAGCCGCGAGCAGCGAGCATGACGCCAAACCGGACAAGCCCGGGCGGAAGCAAGATGCACGAGAGCAGCAGTCCGCACGTGGGCAGCAGCCAGACGGTCCACAAGATCAGTCGCGGGACAAGCAAGCCGGGCATTCTGCCCGATCCGGCAAGGGCCGGCGTGATCAGGGGGCTGCTACAGTGTCAGGGCGTCCCGCTCAGGGACGGGACAAGGGGGCGGAATCGGTGGGTCGAGCCCAACGTGAGAAAAGGACACAGACGGCCAGGCCCCAGCAGCAACAGCAACAGCAACAGCAGCGTCAACAGCAACAGCAACAGCAACAGCAGCGTCAACAGCAACAGCAGCAGATGCAACAACGTCAGCAACAGGTACAGCAACAGCAACAACAAAGACAGCAGCAGATGCAGCAGCGCCAGCAAGTGCAGCAGCAACGACCGCAGCCTCAGGCCAAACCGAAGCAGCAACCCAAGGCGCAGCAACAACCTGAAGATAAGAAGAAGAAGCGATAAATCAGCAAAAGTTGCTCGTTCGGTATCCAAGGTCTGCCACAAAGGCAACCAGGTCTATAACGACAATGCGAGAGAAGGAGAGAATGATGAAGACCAGGGGCATAATTTTGGGGCTAATCGTGTTGATCCTTGCGCTGGATCCTCTGGAATCCAAATGCTTCGGAGCAAATTATAAAAGCCTGTTGGGTACCTGGCAAGTTACATACCGCATTAGTACCAGCCAATTTACGGATACTTTCACTGTTACAAATGTCTCAAGAAATGGTTCCATCACCGGAGTTAACGAATACGGAGATCCAATCCACGGCTATGTCAAGAATGCCAACTTAGCATTGATCAGCGAAGAAGGGGCTGACATCTATCTAGACTCATGGTTCTTCAGCTTTAAAGGTGCGAAATTCGGGCTGCACATGGGTATGTTAAGTCTTGACCATGCTTTCGATAGCCGGTACCACAATCCGGCAAAAGCTGTTAAAGTCGATCGTTTCTCCTCAGCTTTCAGAGTTAATGACTACGCCAATAAAGAAGCGAAGAAGCTCCAGAAGCTATTGGAATGCCAGCAACTGAGAGATCAAGGCCAGTGATTCAGTTGACAGGCCATGGTCGATCAACCGATTTTCTCGATACGCCCTCGCCCGGCGGCCAGTTATCTGCCATGCGTTTTCAAACTACTCACCAATTAGAAAGGACAAAGGTAATGAGAATCAACAAGATGTCCATGAACTGCGCGACTCCATTCCTTCTTTTCTTTTTAGGACTTGTCCTTCCATTCACCGCTCACTCCGGCACCTTCATAACTGGCCTGACCAACCCTACCGGAATAGCAATTCGTCCAAACGAAAGATCTCTATATGTGAAGAGCGGGGTTAGGAGAAAGCGGTCTTTATCGATTGGAATTAGAACTCTGCTCGTACCTTTAGCGTTCTTGTTGCTTCTGTTGTTCCTGCCGCGCTCCGGGATTTCTGGGTCGTTCATCAGTGGGCTAGCGGCACCCACAGGGCTGGCGATCCACCCGACGGAGCGCTTACTCTACGTTAAGAGCGGCACGTCCGGGAGAGTCTGGTCTATTCCTATCACTCAAAATGGTCGCGCCGGCAATCCCTCCGTCGCTACCGATTCATTCACTCCGGACCTCAATATCGTCTTTGACGCTGCGGGGAATCTGTATGGTTTGGAAACTGGCACGCACAACTTGTACCGACTCGATTCAAACAACACGGTTACCAGCACTGTACTCAGCTCTAACTATCTCCGTGCGTTTAATTCAGGCATCGCAGTGGAGGGTCCGGGCCTACCATCCAGCAGGCTGTTTATTGCCGGAAACGAATGGCATAGTGCCTTTTATCTTGGGAGCGTTGTCATTAACGAAGTCGAGCCGTATCAGGAAGTTACAAGGATAGGGAACACCACTGGTGAGTTCCGCTTCCTTCTCTACCGGCAGGGTGTCGGGTCGATAGCAGGAACCAAGGGTGACTCGCTTGTCAACATTAATGCATCCAACGGCTCTTGCAATGTTCTATTGGGTGGTTTGATCCAGCCGAATGGCATCGCGGAAGACCGACAGGGCAATTTATACGTGGCTGATTCTGGATCAGGACAAATCTTCAAGTTGACCACCCTTGGGCAACAGGTAGAGATAGCCAAGAATCTTGTCAATCCAACAGGTCTTGTCTTTGATTCCGAGACCGGGCTCCTCCTTGTCTCCGAAACCGGAGCCGGCAGGATCACCACGCTTCCTGTTGGAATGGCAAGCTCGGGAAAAGTGGCTCTGAAAATCAAGGACCCCACCGGCAAGTGGGGAGCTACCGTAACAGCTCCAAAGGGAACAAGCCCGAATACGCCGGCCGCGTGCGAGGATGGCACCGGTAATCTATACGTTTTCATCAGTAAGCTTGACAACACTATTGCCATGAACAGAAGGTCTCCGGCGGGGCAATGGGGCAAGTGGGCAAACGTTTCCGGAACCATGAGGACAAGCTCTTCTCCTTCCGCAACCTACACCGATGGCAAGATCCTGCTCTACGTTCGCGGCTTGGACGATAAGGTATGGGAGCGTATCTACAATACCGGCACGAAAAAGTGGAGCGCGTGGAAAGCGGTCGCTGGAATGACGACACCCGCCAATCCGGAAGCGGTTACAGACGATTCGGGAAATACCTACCTCATCATACGAGGAATGAGATAGTGACCGGAAGCAAAACGCACCTATCCTTCGGGGGATGGACAACCTCGCGATCCATTGAGTTTCATTGCATTCGACCAGCGCGTTGATCCTGCGGAGGTTATTAAGACCGTCCGTCTTCAGTCGGGCGAAAGGCAGTGGAACGTGAGGCTCGCAAGCGCGGAGGAAATCGACAAAGACGAGACGGTACACGGATTGACAAACGAAACGGGAAGGGATCGCTGGCTTGCCTTCCGTATCGCTGAACCTCACATGCCGCTTCCCGCCGGCACTGAAGCACACATCTCCATTGGCCCAAAGACCCCTTCGGCGGGAATCGGCAAACCTGGATTTCACGGACGACCATGTTGGTGCATTCCGCCGACCTTTACGTTGGAGTACGTACAGAACGTAGGTTCATTCGAAAGGGGGAGCCGATCACTGCACATTCGATAGTCACGGATCTTGATGGAAAGCCGGTTCCAGGGCGCAAGATCCGAATGAGAGCAGCCCTCGTTGACCGGACTCAGGAAAAGGGTCAATGGATCGCGTGGCCGTTCGCCAGCGTTCATGTGGCGCATGCACTTCAGAGAGCACGGATCAAGGGCTTTGAAGTCCCATCCGACATGCTTGCGGAAGCTCATTTTCACTTGAGTCATATCGACGGTTATCTCGGAGGCAGGATATGGCAGTCATAAACAGACTCATGCTCAGTGCGCTCTTGGCCACACTCGCTTCTTGTGGTTCTGCATTCAAACAGACCCCAACGGAATAAATCCCTCCAAAGTTTCATCTATCCCCTTCAAGACAGATGATCAGAATCTAACTGTGAGCTCTCATCCAACAAAAGGAGGTGGATGCCAATGGCAAGGATGAGGGAGCGGCCCGATGAGAAAAATGTCACGGTAGAGAATTTTGCCTAGCTGACCAGAACTTGAAGTGATCCGAAATGGAGGGATGGTATGAGAAAATTGAGTCGGTCCTTGTTGGTATTGGTAGCGGTGTCGTTCGGCCTTTCGCCACTTGCCTGGGCAAAAGGAGGCGCGGTCAATAAGATCAATTGGACCATGGACGGAGATGCGCTTTCCATCGACAACCATGGATTTCATTATGAAGATGTTGTCGATTTCACATGGAAGGGCCGAGTGGTCACAGAGCAGATCCAGCAGATGATCAATGATGGAATGGCGGAAATCGAGGAAGGCCCTGACGGCTTCAAGCTGATAATCAAGGGCGCCGATCTCGAAGTCGAGGAACCAGGGGAGTTCGGGGTCATGCTTCACTCCGGTTCGCGAGGCCGGCTCAAGGAAGTCACGGTTGAAATGCTTGCAAGCCCGGTCCCTTCCGAGCAAATGTGTGGCCCTGCCTCGCCGGCGAGTGCCAAGACGGCGAGCTGCGGCGGGTATTATGATTCTACAAATCCCTATCCGTGCTGCTCCAATGGCTCTCGACCGGATGGCAACTGTACCTGGTATGCATGGTATCGTGCTCATCAGACATACAGAGGATGGGGAAGGAAACTGCCGGCATGGGGAAATGCGAAGGACTGGGCATCGAGGGCATCCAGGGCCGGCTATAAGGTTTCATCCACTCCCAAAGGATACAAAGACGGGTATTCAATCGGATGCAACACCTCGGGTACTTATGGCCATGTGGCGTGGGTGTATGATTATGACAGCAACTATGTCTGGGTTGATGAGATGAATTGCTGCAATTGCAGCGTTGCCGGATACAGAACAGGGGCCAAATACAAGCGATCATACTTCAAGTATATCTCTCGTTAGCCCGCTATTGCCGCTCACCGTCGCCCACGGCATGCCGGCATGTCCTGCCGTCAAGGCGGTCCGAGCTTCGGTATTGGCTGGTATTCCGTGATTGAGGTAGGCCGAGAGCTTCCCTTCGGGCAAACACTCGGCTTACCAAATCTGGATTCTTGGGAGTAAAGCCCACCAATCGGCCTGGCGCCCCAGGCCGATTGGATGATTAGCGTCGAGACGGAACGATCTTCAGAGAAGAGATGCGCCGGAGATGTCCGAGACGGTGACGACGACTGCAACATGGCGGAGAATTTTTGTGCGTGCACCAAATGATCCGACAGTGGTAAAGTGGACATGTGCGGACACATGGTATCCCCTTCTTCCATGATTCGAATCCTTGTGCATGTGTTGGCTTTTCGATTGACTATCGGGGACCGGAAGATGCTGACAGTTTTGACCCTGATCACCTGCTTTTTCGTTTCCCTGCTTGCTTTCCCGACCTCCGCGCTCCCACAAAATGAGATCGCCGCCGGCATTGAGGAGCTGGCAGACAAGATCATCTCTCGTTGTTCAGGCGAAGTTGTCGGAATGGAGGGTCAAGTTGTCTACATCAATCTTGGAGGAAATGACTCGATCTCCGAGGGCTCGAAGTTTGAGGTCGTCAGACTGGGCCTGGGTAAGATGGTAAATGACAAGATCTATCAGAAAGAAAGGCCCATTGCCGAAATAGTGGTCACCCGGGTAAGAAAGAATATGTCGGTTGCGAAGGTCATCGTTGCATACTCTCATATACAGGAAAAAGACAGAGTCTATCAGAAGAACAGGAACAGCAAGCTCACTGCCTTGATGGAGTTCCCCTACGGTGACCAGTTCAATGGTTTCACGGGCAATTTGTACGAAAGCCTTTCAGTTCATTTGGTCCAAAAAGGCTTCCGGATGGTGGAGCGAGCGCAGTGGGAAAAGCTGTGGCAGGAGCAGGAGATCTCAAAATCCGATATGATCAATATACCCCTTGCGCGGAAGATGGGTAGAACATTGGAAGCTCAAGCCGTTGTATTGGGGGCTGTTACGGATATGGGCAACAGCATCGCAATACACGCCCGCCTTGTTGATGTGGAGACGGGGGTCGCCCTGACCGCGGCACAGATATCGATAACGAAATCACCGGATGTAATGGGGATGCTCAGGACGAGCCAGAGGATGCTCGGCAGACGAATGACCAATGATGGGAATGTCCTCTTTGAAAACGATCTTATCAGGGTAGAGCTGGTTTCTTTTGTGCGAGAAGCGGGCGACCTTGTGCTGAAATTGCGATATGTCAGCAAGAGCACTGCCTCTAACACGCCGAGGCTCTCCTTGGCTGACGCAAAGATGTATCTCCAGGATGAGACGGGAAGGAAATATTTCTTCAAAGGCAGTGACACCGCATCTCAACAAGAGCGGATCGCGGGCGTCCCTCCCATTACCACGATTGTATTCCAACCCGCACGGGACGCCCCCGCACTTCAGGTGATGGCTCCAGGAAGTGCAACGTCTGAAGAGAAGCTGCCCCAAAGTGCTGGTCCCCTATCTGAACAGATATGTCCGAGTCGGGCGAATATCCATGAAGATTCGCAAACAGTGCCTTCGGAGCTTGGAGTGAAGAAAGAGCCGGCACAGGTATCTCAACCCGGGTCACCGGACAACGTTTTTGCCCTTAAGGCAGAGTATCACCTCGGCTCGCCCGAGGATGAGACATTTCTCATCAATATTAACGGGTTGACGCTTCGATGACCGGGAAGCTCATCGCGCTCAACCTGGGTCACCTTCTCGCGTTCCACCAGGCCTGGATTGAAGGGGTGAGCGCCTCGCCCGTGAAATCTCCGTGAATCCTCTGGAAACTTAGCGCAATGGGCGGCGACTTTGGTTATCATGGATGGAAACAATTTGAAGGAGTAGAAGCAATGAACACCGCGGAATTGCAGGAGAGCACACGGCAGCTTCTGGAAGAGCCTCTCATCGAGGGGCGGGATGTGGACACGAAGGTGCGTTTGCTCCTCAGGTCGGAGTACATGCGTCGATTGGGACGCTATCGCCATGTGGATCGTATGATGGTGAGCAAGTACGGGATGCAATTCGACGAGCTCGTTCCCCGAGGGCTGCTTAAAGAGAAGGGGTTCTCCTGGGAAGTGGAGTCTGACGCGATGAACTGGGAGACGGCCATTGGCGGAATAAAGACGATGGAGCGTAAGCTCAGGGAATTGCACGACACAGACCATGTACAACATTGATGATCTCCATGCCGAAGCGCTGGATGCAGTGGAGAAGGTTTGGTTTGTGCAATCGATGCAGACCGTTGAGCGTACCGACCCTACCATCTCATTTCGGCTAAGCATCAGGCCGGATCTCTTCGTTCACGTCTTGCTTGGTGAGCTCACGGGTTCTCTCTATTTTGCCCTCATCGAACGAGGCCAACGCATCTTCGGGATAGACCGCCACGCCGGTGAGTGGCATGTGCATCCCTACGATGCCCCTCATCAGCACGTGCCTCTTCGTGAGGGTCTGGAGCCAAAGCCACTGCTGAGCTTCCTCTCGAGGGTTGAGGATCTCCTCATGGAGCATGATCTCTTGTGAAGAAGTGACCTCGATGAAGTATTCCGCACTCCCTCCGCACAGACCGGTAGATTTCACTTTGATCCGATCCATCATCGTTGTATACTGCTTACCACGCTGCTGTTCAAAACGGAGGGGCTACCGAGACAGCATCTACGTCTTTGACTTTGTACAAATCAGGTTTCTCATACAGGCTGATGCAATGAGCAGGTACTTTCTTCTTCCGGCCGTCCGGAACGCTGGTCGAACATGAGCTTTCCCGGGAGCTTGTCCGAGAATGCGCTTTCCGCCGTTTCTCGTCATTTTCGCGAAGGCGGGAATCCGGGAAATATGCGCATCCGTGGATTCCCGCCTTCGCGGGAATGACTCTCGGGAGGCATTCCCGGGCAGCTTTGTGTCGTGTACCCCATTGCTCTCATTGATTTCCGCCTGCAACCTTTCTCCTCCGAATAGGACCAGCGCCGGTGATTCGAACTGTGTGCTCGGCTTTGCGCTTCAGCGCTGCCAGCCCATAAATCGAGTTACACTGACTGAAGAGTTACGGAACTGCTGTTTTCCATGTGCCGGGTAACATACGAGCAGTCAGGATTGGCCGTGTCGTCTCAGTTTATTCCATCAGCTATTGCGCAATCAGCGACTCATTTTGAATCTGATCCGGTTCGGCTCGGAAAGACCAGCATCTTCTGGGGCCGAGCTCTGAAATAGGTTTGCTCTTTTTTTCATCTACCATCTTCGAAACCTTAGCTCGCAGACAAAGAGAGACTGGGAAAGACAGTCACTGAATTGTTTTGGAACAAAGAGAGGGAGGTACACAATGAAGTCAGTGATCAGACATTCTGGAAGCGTCGTTTTTCTCATGGCAATGGGATTTGCCTTGATGCTCTCGGCCACTGTTTTCGCACAAGCGCCGGCATCTCCTCCGCCCCCGCCTCAATTGTCAGATGAGCCGGCAAACGCGGATACACCTCCCCCGCCCGAGGCAAAAGACACTAAGGCTCCAGAATCACCGGCCGGTCCAGAAAAGGCAAAGGAGGAAGCATCTCCAAAGGTAGTAGCTGCTCCCGAGCCCCAAAAGGGCGAGAAGGCACAGACCGAAGCCTCATCCCCATCAGGTCAGAAAAAGACGCCGGTTAAGATTGCAGGCAAAAAGACCCTTCCTTTGAAGCTGCTCACAAGGCCGTTTTCCGACATTTATGAGAAGCCCGATGCCGGCTCCAAACGAGTTGTGGAGAACGTCCCCACATTTTCGATCTTCTATGCGTACTCCACACCGAACGAAACCCCGGGCTGGTATGAAGTGGGCACCGACAACCGAGGCGGCGTCAAGGGCTGGATGAAGGCGGATGACGTCATCGAGTGGAAACAGTATCTGACCATGACCTTCACCAACCCCGCCGAACGGAAACCAACCGTTTTCTTCTCCGATAAGGAAAAATTGGTCGAAATGGCCGGCGATGCGACTCGAGCCGAAAAGATGCAGTCCATCAGGCTGACGATCAGTGAAACCTTGAAAGACCCTCAAAAATCCTTCCCGGAAGGCTTTCCCGTGATTGCCATGGAGCCCGCTGACTTCATTGATTTCGACAAGAGCCCGTATATGGTGCCGATTATCCTGGCAGAAGAAACGAGCGTCGATGGCAAAACGTCCCGCATTCTTGAAGTTGCCTCGGCTGTCAAGGGCTCTCGAAAGGAAACGAAGCCCGAAGAGAAGAAAGCGGGGCCGATCCGCGACGACCTTGTGTCGCCGACCATAGACGATTCCGTTGTTACGCATAACGCCGAGATTCTTAAGGAGTGGAAGGCCGACATCGTCTTCGTGATCGATTGTTCGGCGAGTATGCAGCCTTACATCGACGGCACCAGGGATGTGGTCAAGGAATCCGCCAAAGCTATCGCCGACTCGGCTGTTGGAGGAAAGATCAGTTTCGGTCTTGTGGCATATCGGGATAACATCGCTAGAATTCCGGGCATGGAATACACGTCCAAGGTTTTCTGTAACCTTGAAGAAGGCGCGGATATCAACACTTTTAACAAGAAAGTGAGCGAGGTCCAAGAGGCCCAGGTAGGGAGCCAGGGGTTCGATGAGGACGTTTGGGCAGGGATGTCGATGGCATTGAACGATCCGAGTCTCAAGGCACGCCCGGACGCATCGTTGTTTCTGATCCAGATCGGTGACGCGTCGTCCCATGAAACGACCCATCCCTTGCAGACGACCGGCCTGGATGCTGCTGCCATCAGGCAGATGGCCAACGCTCATAAACCGCACGCGGCTACCATTGTCAGCCTGCACCTTCAGACTCCTGAGGCAAAAAGGGTCGATGACATCGGCAAGGCAGCGGGACAGTTCAGAACGATAGTAAACAAGGCTTCAGGGAGCGAGCTCTACTTCCCTGTCGAAAACGGAGATGCCTCATCGTTCAAACAACAGGCACAGAAGCTGGTGTCCGTGTTCATCGATGCCCAAAAGGAGGCAACTGCGGGCTCGGTCACCAAACCCGCCCCTACTCTTCCGCCATCAGCTCCATCTCCCACTCCCGCTCAGCCGGAGCAAAAGATAGAGGCAGCCACAAGGGGGGCAATCATGGCCGCTCAAATGGAGTACCTCGGGAGCAAGAAGACAGAGAAAGGTGAAGTGAAAGCCCCTCGAGACATCCGCGCTTTTGCCATCGATCGGGATTTGGAAGATCCATCCAAGCGGCCTATGGACGTGAAGCTTCTCATCACCAAGAATAACATCGATGAGCTGAAGAAGGCCCTCGAAAACGTTTTGGAGGCCGGCACCAAGGCGCAGATAAGCGGAGCTGATTTCTTCGATGAGCTGCAAAGTGTCATGGCGAGCTCGGTGCGCGACCCCAAGATGATCAACAAAGGCGTGGCTCTCAATAAGATGGGGCTCATGCCGGAGTTCATCGAAGGCTTGCCCTACAAAAGCGAAATCATGAACATGACCGGGGACGACTGGGCCAAGATGAGCGCGGATGA
>Ga0351856_1165_pt1 | contig 12336 bp, 10 predicted proteins | sample BONcelHFGM3001D8_FD_206798 | JGI IMG/M metagenome (GOLD analysis project Ga0351856, IMG submission 206798) | Enriched cells from coal bed in the Powder River Basin, Montana, United States - BONCAT cells FGM rep2 HSBNCT.FGM.300.1.D8 ... | reverse complement strand
GAGAGGCTGGAGAAGTACCGCTCTCTTCGCCTTTTCATGGACATCTGCGTGAGATGCGGCGCCTGCGCCGACAAGTGCCATTTCTTCATCGGCTCCGGCGATCCCAAGAACATGCCCGTCCTCAGGGCGGAGCTGCTTCGGTCCGTGTATCGGAAGGACTTCACCCTGGCCGGTAAGGTGCTCGGCAGAATCGCCGGCGCGCGGGATCTCACCGAAGATGTGGTGAAAGAGTGGTTCTACTACTTTTTCCAGTGCACCGAATGCCGGCGCTGCTCGCTCTTCTGCCCCTACGGCATCGACACCGCCGAGATCACCATGATAGGCCGTGAGCTCCTCAACCTCCTCGGCCTCAACATCGACTGGGTCGTGGGCCCCGTGGCCAACTGTTTTCACAATGGAAACCATCTGGGCATCCAGCCCCATGCCTTCAAGGACATGATCGAGTTTTTCGTGGACGAGATCGAGGCCCTGAACGGCATTCGGATTGAGCCGACTTTCAACCGGAAAGGCGCCGAGATCCTTTTCATCACGCCGTCCGGCGACGTGTTCGCCGACCCCGGCACGTACACGCTCATGGGCTACCTCATGCTCTTCCATGAGATCGGGCTCGACTACACCTGGAGCACCTACGCGTCCGAGGGCGGCAACTTCGGCATGTTCACCTCCCACGAGATGATGAAGCGCCTCAATGCCAAGATGTACGCCGAGGCCAAGCGGCTGGGCGTGAAGTGGATCCTGGGCGGGGAATGCGGCCACATGTGGCGTGTCGTCAATCAGTACATGGACACCATGAACGGCCCCGCGGACTTCCTCGAAGTACCGGTTTCGCCCATCACCGGAACACGCTTCGACAACGCCAAAGCCACCAAGATGACGCACATCGTGGAGTTCACCGCCGATCTCATCCGAAACGGGAAATTGAAGCTCGATCCCAGCCGGAACGATCAATTCAATGTGACCTACCACGATTCGTGCAACCCGGCCCGAGGCATGGGGTTCTTCGATGAGCCGAGGTATGTCATCAACGCCGTGTGCAACAACTTCCATGAAATGCCGCCCAACACCACCAGGGAGCAGACCTTCTGCTGCGGCAGCGGGTCCGGCTTGAACACGGACGAATTCATGGAAATGAGGATGAGAGGCGGGCTTCCGCGCGCCAATGCCGTCAAGTACGTTCACGACAAGCACGGGGTGAACATGCTTTCCTGCATCTGCGCCATCGACAGGGCTGTCCTCACTACCTCGATGGATTACTGGGTTCCTGGCGTTGGGGTCACCGGCGTTCATGAGCTGGTTGGAAATGCCCTGATCATGGAGGGCGAGACGGAGCGGACGACCGACCTCCGCAGTGAACCTCTAGCAGGAATGGAGGATAGTGACGATGAAGATCTATAATGCCAAACAGATCATTCCCGGGCTGCTCATATTCCTTGTTCTGGTGACACTGCCGCTCTGGTATAACATGGGGAAAGCCGCCCCGCCGCCGGAGCCCAAGATCGATACCCCGGTCATCCAGAAAATGGCTCAGAAGCAGTGCGTTCTGCCCAAGGCGGACATGAGGACCGAGCACATGAAGCTTCTAAACGACTGGCGGACCTGGGCGGTCAGGGATGGCAAGAGGCTGTATGTGGCGGCCGACGGCAAGCAGTACAGCATGAGCCTGCAGAACGAGTGCATGAAGTGCCATTCCAACAAGACCGAGTTCTGCGACAAGTGCCATAACTATGCGGGGTTGCCGCCCAATTCCGTCCCGTACTGCTGGACTTGCCATATCCCCCCGAAGGAGAACAAGTGATGGAGACAAACAGAAGAAGCTTCTTGAAGCTTAGCGGAATCTGTGCGTTGGGGCTGGGAGCCCTGCCGGTCGTGGATGCCTTCGCCAAGGACGACCTGCCCAAGGCGACGACCTATCCCCAAGCCTTGGTTGGCAAGAAGTGGGGCATGGTCATCGACATGAAAAAGTGCTGGGAGAAGGGCAAAGAAGGCTGCCAGGACTGCATACTCGCCTGCCACAAGACGCACAACGTTCCGGATATCGGTACCATCAAGGAAGAAATCAAGTGGATCTGGCAAGAGCAATACCCCAACGTTTTTCCGGGACAGGAGAACGAGTTCAACGCGGAGCGCATAGCGGGGAAGCGGTTCATGGTCCTGTGCAACCACTGCACCAATCCTCCCTGCGTGAGGGTGTGCCCCACCCAGGCGACGTTCAAGCGGCCGGACGGGGTGGTCATGATGGACATGCACCGCTGCATCGGATGCCGCTTCTGCATGGCGGGATGTCCGTTCGGCGCCCGGAGTTTCAATTTCAGGGAGCCGCTGCCTTACCTCAAGCAGGAAAACCCCGAGTACCCCAGAAGGGAGCGGGGCGTCGTGGAGAAATGTACCTTCTGCGATGAAAGGCTGGCGATCGGAAAGCTTCCCGCGTGCGTCGAGGCGTGCAAGGTTGGAGCACTGACCTTTGGGGACCTCGAGGATCACAACTCGGCCGTGCGGAAGCTCCTCGCATCACACTTCACCATCCGGCGCAAACCCGAGCTCGGCACCGAGCCCAACGTTTACTACATAGTATGAGGGGTGTGAAATGCTTGAAAGGGCGCTAACTGGAAGCGAAAAGTATTATAGATGGATCATGTTCCTGCTGGTGTTGATGGGGCTGGGATTTGCATCCTACCTCTACCAGTTCAACAAAGGCCTCACCATTACGGGGATGAGCAGGGACGTATCCTGGGGTTTTTATATCTCCCAGTTCACTTTCCTGGTCGGAGTCGCGGCTTCCGCGGTCATGGTGGTCCTGCCCTACTACCTGCACGATATCAAGGTGTTCGGCAAAATCACTATTCTCGGGGAGTTCCTGGCGGTTGCCTCGGTAACCATGTGTCTTCTCTTCATCATAGTGGACCTTGGTAAGCCGATGCGGCTCCTGAACGTGCTGCTTTACCCGACTCCCAACTCCATCCTGTTCTGGGACATGATCGTTCTGAACGGTTACCTGTTCCTCAACATCATCATCGGGTGGAATGTGCTCGAAGCCGAGCGCAAGGGGGTCCACTACCCCAGTTGGGTGAAGCCGCTCATTTACTTGTCCATTCCTTGGGCCGTCTCCATTCACACGGTCACGGCCTTCCTGTACGCCGGTCTTCCCGGAAGGCACTACTGGCTGACCGCCATCATGGCAGCCCGCTTTCTGGGCTCGGCGTTCGCCTCCGGTCCTTCCTTCCTCATTCTGCTGGCTTTCCTCGTCAAGAGGTACACCAAGTTCGATCCCGGCAGAGAGGCCATCGACAAGCTGTCGCAGATCGTGACCTACGCCATGCTCATCAGCGTGTTCTTCGTGGGGCTGGAATTCTTCACCGCCTTCTACAGCAACATTCCCTCCCACAAGCATGCACTGGTCTACCTGTTCGTGGGATTGGAGGGACACGGCAAGCTCGTCCCCTTCATGTGGACGTTCGCCATCCTTGCCGTGGTGGCCATCGCGCTTCTCATCAATCCCAAGACGCGCAAGGATGACAAGATGCTGAAGATCGCCTGCGCGTGCGTCTTCATCTCCATGTGGCTCGAAAAAGGCCTGGGCCTGGTGATCGCCGGCTTCATTCCCAACCCGTTCGAGCAGGTGCGTGAGTACATGCCCACCATCCCCGAGCTCATGATCGCCGTGGGCATCTGGGCAACGGGATTCTTCGTGCTCACCATCCTCTACAAGATAGCGGCGTCGGTTAAGGAAGAAGTGGCGTAGCCCGATTCTTCCGATTTTCTGATCGCCGGCAGTATGGTTACAGACGGCCCATCTCGGAAACCGGGGTGGGCCGTTTTTCGTCATTCCGGCATGCTCTTAGGACCTGTCCAAAAACAAGTGCTTCATTTTCGAGAGCTGCATGTGGGGCAGGCTTTCCAGCCTGCCAACCCGAGATGTAGCATCAGTGCCATGATGGCAGGCTGGAAAGCCTGCCCCACATGCTCCACAAGCGCCAAAGTTGTTATTGGGCAGTTCCTTAGGCGGAATCCAGCCGCACAGAAATATTGTGGTGGCACATCTCTGGATTCCGGCTTTCGCCCATGCGCGTGATTGCTTGTCTCTATCTACCGCTCGGGTGCTCCAGGCTGAGGACGAACATCCCCTCCGATTGAATTGCCTGTATTGCGTGGCAACATTACCTTAATGAAAAGGTGTGTTTCGTGCACCAACGTGAGCGACGCGACGTATGTGCAGGCGACTGCCGCGTGTTGCCTGCGAAGGTTGAACTGCTTCCACGCATGCAAAGCATGGTTTGCCTTTCGCGGATGGCCATTGCCCAATCGAGGCTCACACCGGCTCACGGGAGGCCATCCGGCGGAAAAGCAAACAGGGAGGGTACAAGATGGAAATCAAAAAGATTCTGTGGCCGACCGACTTTTCGCCGGCCGCGTCCACGGCGGAGTCTTATGTAAAGTCCTTGAGCCAGAAATTCGATGCCGAGGTGCACTTGCTTCACGTGGCCGAGGACCTGACCCAGTTTGAGCATTACTGGGGGAGCGGGCTCGATGTCAAGCACATCGATGATCTCCATGAGTATGGCATGAAAGTGTCCGGGAAGCGCCTCGAAGAGCTCTGCGAAAAAAAGCTGACCGGATGCCCACGATACCACATACACATCGTGCTGGGAGATCCCGCGAAAGAAATCCTGAAGGCCATTGATGCCATCGGCGTGGACGTGGTAGTTATGGCCACGCACGGAATGAAGGCCCTTTTCCCCTTTGGCAGCGTGGCCGAGAAAGTGGTGAAGAATTCCCGCGTCCCGGTGTTCACCATCAATCCGAATACCCGATGATGGAGTTTTCCCGGGATTATGGGACATTTCCGGTTCCCGAGCCTTGTCCGGGAGCCGGGCGAGAGGGAAGGGGCCTGATCCAGGAATGTGGATCGCGGATTGTGTAGAAGCGGGGTGATTGCCGGCGTGGGACGAAAAGGGGATTCATGATCCGGTTCGTGGGGGTGCACAAGTGGTTCCGGAAGCTGCATGTTCTAAACGACATCAACCTGCATGTCCAATCAGGAGAGGTGGTGGTGCTGTGCGGTCCGTCGGGCTCCGGAAAATCCACACTCCTGAGGACCATCAACCAGCTCGAGCCCATCGATGAAGGAACGCTCATCGTGGACCGGATGGACCTCTCCGACGCCGGAACGGACATCACCTTGCTGCGCGCCGAGGTGGGCTTCGTTTTTCAGCAATTCAACCTTTACCCTCACCTCAGCGTCATCGAGAACGTCGCCCTGGCCCCCATGAAAATCAGGAAGCTCGGAAAAAAGGAAGCCCGGGAGCAGGCGATGACTCTCTTGGAAAGGGTGGGGCTGGCCGAAAAGAAAAACGCCTATCCGTCAAAGCTATCCGGCGGGCAGCAGCAACGGGTGGCCATCGCCCGGTCTCTCGCCATGAAGCCCAAGATCATGCTGTTCGATGAGCCGACCTCGGCGCTCGACCCGGAGATGATCGGCGAGGTGCTGGCCGTCATGCGGGACCTGGCCGGGTCCGGGATGACCATGGTGGTGGTCAGCCACGAGATGGGCTTTGCCCGGGAAGTGGCGGATCGGGTGGCTTTCATGGACAATGGCGGGATTCTGGAGATCGAGGAGCCCACGGCGTTCTTCACGGCCCCGAGCCACGAGAGGGCGCGACAGTTCTTGAATCAGGTGCTCTCGCCCATGCATTGACTTTGGAGGATGGGGGAGACGTTCACTCCTCCGCAATCAGCCTTTCCAGCAGGGCATTCAGGTCTTTCACTCTGAACGGCTTATCGAGCCCTCCACGGAAACCGTATTTGGCGTAATCCAACATGGCGGGGTCATCGGCATAGCCGCTGGAAACGATGGCTTTCGCTTGCGGATCTATCTTGAGCAGCCTCTGAATGGCTTCCATGCCTCCCATGCCCTTTGAGATGGTCAGGTCCATGATGACGGCATCGAAGGGCTCACCGCTTTCCTTGGCGAGCGTGTACGCGCCTATGGCTTCCCTGCCTTCGGCGGCAAATCGGCTTTGGTAGCCCAGGGCGCTCAGCGCCTCGCCCAGGATTTCCCGCACCGTCTCATCGTCGTCCATGACCAGCACCTTCCCCTTGGCTCCGTTGGACGGCGGATTGGGCTCCCCGGCCCGGCACGCCGACGGGGGAACGGCCGGAAGATATATGAAAAAAGTGGTCCCCGATCTCGGCTCCGAGCTCGCCGTGATGAGTCCGTCGTGCTTGCTGATGAACGAATAGGCGGTGGCAAGGCCAAGGCCTCTCCCCATCTCCTTGGTGGTAAAATACGGGTCGTAGACCTTGGGGAGGCACTCCTCCGGTATCCCCGCCCCACGGTCCTGAACGGATATCTTGACGTATTGCCCCGGCTGCAAGTGCAATTCATCGGCTTTTGCCGAAACGTAGTTTTCCGCGGACACGTTGACGATTCCGTCTGAAAGCGTGGCCTCGACGGCGTTAATGACGACGTTGTGAATGGCCTGCCGGATCTGGTCCGGATTTCCCCTGACCCACCACAACCCTTCGGGGATGGAGATCTCGCACCGGGAAGCGGTGCCCGCCAGGGCGGAGCCGCAACCGTTTCTGACGGCCTCCTCAATGGATGCCACGTGTCTTACGGGAGTACTGTCGTCGGAGAAGGGCATCAACCGATGTGTGAGGTCCCTCGCCTTGAGTGACGCGATTTCGGCCTCTTCCAGCTTTTTCAGTACCTTTGAATCCCGATCCGCGTATTTCTTGGCGAGGGCGATGTTTCCGATGATCACGGTGAGGGCGTTGTTGAAAGCGTGGGCGATGCCTCCCGCGAGAGTCCCGATGGCTTCTATCTTTCTGGCCTGCTGGAGCTGCTTTTGAATTCGCTTCTGCTCGGTGATGTCGGTCAGCATGACGATGGTTTTGTTCGCTTCGTCCTTGATGGGCAGGGCTTTCACCGAGACCTGCCTTCCTCGAAGCGTGAAGGGCTTGTCATCGAGGGCGCGGGGCGATGAGGAAGCCGCCGACTCCAGGAAGCCTTGCAGCCTCGGCCGGTCATCGCCCTCGAAGAGATCCGCGAGCCTGGTGGTCAGAAGCTCCGGCTCGGGTACGCCGATCAAGGACAGGGCAGCGGGGTTGGAGTATACGATCCGTGTTTCCCGCGTGACCTCCAGAATGCCTTCGGCCATGCTGTCGAGGACGATCTCGAAGTGCTTCTTGACCGCCAGCAGCTCCCGGGTCACCTGCCGGGGTTGAAGGTTCTCGCTCCCCAATGGCCTGCCTTTGGACTGGCCGTTGGACCCGGAGGAAGCTTCGTTCACGGCCGCGAGAACATGCCGGGCCATCTGGCCGAAGGGTCCCTTGGCAATGCACGCATTCGCTCCGAATCGGGCGAATTCGATTTCCTCATCCGCGGCGATGCCCGAAAGGATGGCCACGTAGGTGTCCTTGAGCTCGGGCATGCTGCGGATGATGCGGCACAGTTTTTCGCCTCCGATGTTGGGCATGATCAAATCGACGAAAATGACGTGGGGAACGAAGTCTTTGAGCACATCCAGGGCGGAGAGGCCGTCTTCCGCGGTGATCACCCGATAGCCTTCCTTTTGGAGTAAGCTGGTCATGAACTTGAGAATGACCGGATGATTGTCCACCACGAGAATTCTATTCGTCATGTCGTCCACCAGGATATCTTGTTTCTCATCGAGAGGAATACCGCGGCCTGCGTCGTAAAGCATATTCTGGGACAGTCTCCTGGCCCCTGTGTCTTCAAGTCTTCCCATCCCCGCGTCCTTTATTTCCCATAGTGTGCTTTTGACTCGGATCAGCCGGCTCCCGTCGCCAACCGCGTCCTCAGGGCTCCGGTTATGGCATCCAGGCCGTCCCGTATCTTCCGGATTCCCTGTCCCGCTCCCTGCAGGTTGTTTCTCCTGGCGCTGGCCTCCAGGGCTCGCGCCGATTCGAATATGTCTTTGAAACCGAAGCTTGCGGCGCCCCCTTTGAGCGAATGAGCCGCATCCAGGATGCCTTCCACCGAGTCTTGGCGAAGAGCGGCTTCCAGCCGTTTCAGGTCGGATGCGCTGGCTTGGATGAAGAGGTGCACGATTTCAATGACCTCCCGTTCTTCCAGGCCCGCCTCTTCCGCGATCTTACGGAAATTCATGGGCTCTCTTTCCCGAACACCCATTTCCGGATGACTTCGTACACGTTTTCTCTCCGGACGGGCTTCACGATGCAGTCGTTCATGCCGGCCTCCAGACACTCTTCCCGGTCGCGCTTCATGGCGTTGCCGGTCAAGGCCACGATGGGAATGCGGGTCAGCCCACGGGCCCTGATGTCCCGAGTCGCCTGCAGTCCATCCAGCTCCGGCATGCGAACGTCCATGAGAATCAAATCGAATCGGTCGGGAGCGGCGGTATACTTGTCCACGGCTTCCCGTCCGTTTTCGACTGCCTCGACGTGGTAGCCGCCTTTGGCCAACAGCAGCTCCGCAAGCTTCCGATTGGCCGGATTGTCTTCCGCGAGCAGGATGCGCACCGAGTGCTTGGCTTCCTCGAGAAGCGAATGGCGCGTCACGATGCGATGCGATGCGTTGGCTTGCCGATGGCCGTTTTGCTTGCCTCGGATCACTCTTTCCATCATTTCCAGGAGTCTACGGCGCCGGGCCGGTTTGGACAGGAAACCGTCGAATCCCGATTGATGGCACTCCTTCATGCTCGGGTGCAGGAGGCATGAGCAGGCGAGCAACGGAATGTGGGATATCCCCCGCGCCGCCCGCACTCGGCCGGCCAGCTCATAGCCGCTGATGACGGGCATCTGAAGGTCGATGATACAAAGATCGAACGGGTCCCCTCGATCCTGAGCCTCCCCCAAGGCCGGCACGACCCCCTCTCCGCTCGATAGGGTAACGACGCGCAGGCCGCTCGTCTGCAGGGTATGCTCCAGTATGTCCAGGTTGGTCCGGTTGTTGTCCACGACCAGGATCTTCTTGCCGGCCATCGGGACGGCGGCGGCGACCTGCCTCGATTGTCTCCTTTGGGCCTTTCCGAGCCAGGCGGTAAAATGAAAGACCGATCCCTCGTGGGGAGCGCTTTCGGCCCATACGTCGCCGCCCATGAGCTGGGAGAGCTGCTTGCAGATGGACAGGCCCAGGCCCGTGCCGCCGTATTTCCTCGTGGTGAGCGAGCCCGCTTGTCGAAAGGCATCGAAGATGAGCTTGAGCTTTCCTTGCGGAACGCCTCGGCCCGTGTCCCTGACCCTGATGTGAAGCCTGACCTGCTCCGCGCTTTCCTCTTCCACGTCCAAGGAAAGCTCGATTTCGCCCGCCTCGGTGAACTTGGCGGCATTGCCCATCAGGTTCAGGAGAACCTGGCGGAATCGGCCCGAATCGCCCCTCACGAGAATCGGTATTTGGTCTCCCACGCGGCACAGGAGCTCGATGGGCTTGTCCATGATTCGGGGCCGTATGAGATCGCAAACGTCGTATACCGTCACCTCGGGATCGAAATCCGTGAGATCGAGACTCAATCGGCCCGCTTCAATCTTCGAAAAATCCAGTAAATCGTTGATCAACGACAAAAGGATCTCGCCGCTCTGCTTGATCGTTTTGACATAATCCCTCTGCTCTTCGGTGAGGCTCGTGTCCATGAGGATGTCGGTAAAGCCAATCACCCCGCTGATGGGTGTCCGGATCTCGTGGCTCATCCTGGCCAGGAAGTCGCTCTTGGAGATGCTGGCAATCTGCGCCTGCACGGCAAGCTTCTGCGCATTGGCGATGGCTTCCTCCAACTGGCCGTTCATGTCTTCCAGGTCCGCCTTTGCCGCGGCGAATTCTTCCTCGGTGCGCTTGCGCTCGGTGATATCGACGTCCATGCGGAGGATGCCGGTGAGCCCGCCGTTGCCGCACACGGGAAACATGGACGAGAGCACCCACCGGTGCTCTCCGGTTTGGGTCCTGACTTTCCATTCCGTCAGCGGGGTGGGCTCGGAAGTTTCCCAGATGGCCTTGACGGCCGTCTCGAAGCCGTCGATGTCCTCGTCGTCGAGAATCAGGTGCTGAAGCTTACGCCCCAGGGCCTCCACTCGATTGTAGCCGTAAAGCCTGGCGGACGTCCCGTTCCAGCGGATCAAAGTCCCTGACCGGTCAAATTCCTGAACGGCCACGAGGGGCGTGTTTTCCATGAAGGATTCGACGTGCGCCGGGTCTTCCCCGCGCTCGCGCTCCTCGATCTGGATGGTCGGCACCATTCCGTTGATGTCTTCGGACAATCTCGGCACTTGGTCCTCTCTCGGATTTCATTTCGTTTAAGCAGGCCGGCGGACCCGCCCTCCTGGAAACCATCTCAAGACGGTATATCGGAAGAAACGCTCGACAACTTAAATTCAATACTCACCCGGACGAGCTCCCGAGTCATTCATGCTTCATTTTTTCTTCCAACCGTTTGGTGAGGTAGGAGAGGGGATAGGTGAGAAGCAGGTACAGGCCCGCGAGAGGCAGATAGCTCTCGAAGGTCCGGTAGGTGGTTGCGTTGATGATCTCCGAAGCCTTGGTCAGCTCTCTCACGGATATGACCGAAAGAAGGGATGAATCCTTGATGACCGAAACGAATTGTCCCGTGACGGGGGGGATGATGCGCCGAAGGGCCTGTGGAAACACGACGTACCTCATGGTGAGCCAATCGCTGAGGCCCGTGGATTTGGCGGCTTCCACCTGGCCTTTATCGATGGATTCGATGCCCGCCCGCACCATCTCGGTGATGTATCCCCCGGAAAAAAAGCCTAGCGTGACGATGCCGATCACCAGGGGATTGTCGTAGCGGACGGCTGCGGCGATGCAGAAATAGAAAATGTAGATCTGCACCAGGAGGGGTGTTCCGCGAAAGAGCTCCACGTAGAACCCGGCGAGCTCCCGCGCCAGAAGGTTCTTGGAGACCCTGGCGAGCCCTCCCACGACTCCGAGACAGAATCCCAGCACGGTCGCCCCTATGGAGATGATCATCGTGTTGGCGAACCCGGTCACGAAGAGCTGCCGGTATTGCCAGGGGACGCGCCAGTCCCAGGGATAGTCGATGCGGCCGAACGAAAAATAGATGCCGGCGCCGGCCGTGCAACCGATGAGCAGCCGCACCAGAATCCTCCGGGAAAGCCCGTCGTTATTTGAGGATGTCATTGAAATACTTCTGGTACAGCTCGTCGTAGCGGCCGTCCGCCTTGATGGTTTCGATATACATGTTGAGCCAGCCGAGGAAGTCGAAATCCCCTTTGCGCACCGCCATGGCGAACGGCTCGTAGGTGAAGGGCTTCAGGATGGCGTGGGTGGTGTCGGGATTTTGCTTCTGGTGCTTGCTGATGGAGAGCTGATCATAGAGGAAGACGTCGGCCCGGCCCGTTGCCACTTCCCGCACGCACGCGGTTTCGTCCTTGAATCGGTTGATCTGGGCTTTGGGGAAAAACTTGCCGGTGATGAGGTCCCCGGTGGTGCCGAGCTTGACGGCGATGATCCGTTCGGGAGCGTTGAGCTCATCGATGCTCCGGACATTGGCGGCGCGCTGTTTGCTGAGGAGAGCGCAAAGGCCGGTGACGAAATAGGGCTCCGTGAAGCTGACCGCCTTGGCCCGGGTGAGGGTCCTCGTCATTCCCGAGATGATCATGTCCACCTTGCCGCTCTGCAGCGCCGGAATGAGCCCGCTGAATTCCATGTCCTTGATCTCGATCTCGACGCCCATTTCCTTGGCGGCGAGCTGAGCCAGCTCCACGTCGAATCCGATCGGCTCTCCCTTCTCGTTGACGTACTCGAAGGGGAAGAACTTCAATTCCATTCCGACGATGAGCTTGTTTCGCTTGATGACCTGGTTCAAGGTGCTCGCTTCGAAAACCTCGAAGATCGTGATTGATGAGGCCGTGTGCGGCAAGGAGGTCACGGCGAAAATCAGCGACAACAAAACGATCAGACTCTGTAACATCCCTTTGTCTCCTTTGCTGTTGGAAAATGCCGGTGAAAGTCGCGCTGGGCTGCCCGTCCGACTCCAGGTGATTGATTATCCGGCGCACGCGAAAGCACCAAATCCAGATCGAAGGTGCTGATCGGCGCACCTTGAAGAACGGCGGAAACACCTCCGACTATGATGAAGTCCACCCCATGTGCGACGAGAATACGCAGGAGGGCCAAGAAGTCAAGTGAAGGAACCCTCATTGCATAGCCTCGCGAGGGATTGGACATTCTGTTGCAGCGCCTGCAAGCGTTCAGACGGCGTCGGAGAGAGCATCCACCGAATGAGGGTGAGATCGACGCCATCCTCACTGTAGGCCTGTCCGTTTTGTGCTTGAGGTGATTCTTCAGAACGACGGGATCGGAGCTCTATTTCCATCATG
>Ga0351856_1164_pt1 | contig 12358 bp, 8 predicted proteins | sample BONcelHFGM3001D8_FD_206798 | JGI IMG/M metagenome (GOLD analysis project Ga0351856, IMG submission 206798) | Enriched cells from coal bed in the Powder River Basin, Montana, United States - BONCAT cells FGM rep2 HSBNCT.FGM.300.1.D8 ... | reverse complement strand
CAAAATAAATACTGGCAAGACCTGCCATTTTTCTCCCTTTCCAGCTTTTCCCTCCGTTTACAGTATTCAGTATAATACCATCAAAGAGTCCACTGTAACCGGCAGCCCATCCGCAATTTTTATCGACAAAGTGAATATCTCTGAGAAGTGCTTCTGTGTCGGTAAACTGTTTTTTCCATGTTCCCTGAAGAGGAGAAGATGGAGAAGAAATTTTTTCTTTTTTCATCAATGTTAATTCTTTTAACATTCTTTTAGCAGATGGAAATCTTTCTTCCTGATTGTCATTTAAGGATTTCAGAATAATTCTGTTAAGCTCAGGAGATATAAAGGAGATTTTTTCAAATTTGAAAGGCACTGGTTCTATTCCTGACAGAAGATGATGTATTGTAGCACCAAGTGAATAAAGGTCTGACCTTACTTCTGCTCTGCCACGGAACTGTTCAGGCGGTGCATATCCTTCCGTTCCTATAACAGTCTGTGTCTGTATGTTATTAAGGACTCTTGCTATGCCGAAATCTATTAATATTATTCTTCCCTCTTTATTTAGCATAATATTTGCAGGTTTCATATCCCGGTAAAGAACAGGAGGGGGCTGACTGTGGAGATAATCTAAAATCTTCAGAATTTCTACTGACCATGAAATAACCTTTTCTTCGGATAATCCCGGCTTACCTTCTTTTTCCAGAAGAGACAAAAGATCGTGGCCTTCAATAAAATCCATAACAATATAATACATACAGTTATATGTAAAATAATCACATACCTTCGTAAGTCCCGGATGAGAAAGAGAGGCAAGAATCTTTGCCTCTCTTTCAAACCATTCGATATTTTCTGACTGTTCATATGAAGGTATCAGTTCTTTTACTGCACAGACACAGTTCAATCTCATATCAAAGGCTTTATAGATTGAACCCATGCCGCCGGATTTTATTAAAGAATCTATCTTATATCTCTCTTTAAGAACTGTTCCTTCTGTTAACATTTATTTTATATTCTTTTTAAGAAAACTCAGAAGTTCAAATTCAGGATAGACAAAATTTGAAATTTTCCATTTTCCGTCAATTTTTTTGAGAATGACAGTAACAGATTTTTTTCCTCCCCTGCTGTTTGTAATATTTACCACTACAGAGGACTTTGTGTCTCCCATTTTTTCTTTTGAAATAGAATAGGATTTTGCTCCCATCTGAGAATTTATAAAAGGGTCAAAATCAAGCCAGAAACCGGATCCTGGTTCCAGAGGAAATGCCTTTATAAGCAGCTTGTAAAGTTCAGGGTCAAAATTTTCCTTCTGTTGTAGAAAAACATCCCTGTAAACATCATAGTTTTCCATATACCAGCCATAAAAATTATTTACCGTCGTCTTTGGCCTTTCATCTGCCAGGACAGACGATATGGTAAGGAAAAGAAACAAAAAACATACCGGCAGTAAACATGACTTTTTCATCATAAAAATTCTCCTTTCTTTGTATATTAAGAGATTATTTCTCCGTAGTTTATGGGAAATCCTCTTACTGATTGCACTTTGAAGATAGATATTCTAGATAGATAGGTTAAATAATTTAATAAAAATATTAAAATATATTATTAATTTTAATAAAATTTATCAAATTACCTTGATTAGATTGCAGATATGATGGTACAAATCTAACCGGATGTAACCCTACACCCTCTATTCCCTCTTCTAATGAAAATTTTGGAATTACTTTTCTCATACAATTGTATGAACCATTACAATCTGCATTGATTAAAATACCTTCTCTGGATTTGTATAAATCACGATAAATTCTTCTACCGGAAAAAGAGTGTTTTTCTGTGTTATATTTTTTCACATCCAAAATGCTTCAATATATCTTTTATTTCATTATAAAGCCATCTGTTTTCCTGTTCTTTTCCTTTGAAAGGAATATTTATATCTTTATTTTCATGCTTTAAAGTAATGACATAGGCAAGATTATCCATAAAAGACTCTTTTTTTATGTATTTACTACCTTCATGGTTTTTATCTTCTTTTTCAATTTTTAAATCACTAAGAGTCCTCAGAGGATAAGCTTTTTCAACAGGAAAAAGTCCGAACCAGAAGATTTTTATCTTCATGTATTCTCTGTCAAAGCTTACACGAACTCTTCCCACCATAGATGTAATAAGATTTATCATGGTAACTACACCCATATATTCGAATACTATCCAGAAACAAAGCCATAAAAAAATAAAACAGTTGAAATCTGTTATTATTTTATATGAGGCCAATATTCCTCCTACAGTCCATCCTGTGAGCCAGATACTCATGAAGAGAGCACCTCCTGTTTTTTCTCCATTTATACCTTCAGGAGGAAGATTTATAATGTATTTCTCATTTCCCTTTACAGTAATTTTTACATCCTTTTCTCCATCTTTTTGAGGACTATTTAAGACATAATCATCAGGTAATTCCTGTGTAATTACTATTTTTGAACCGGCAGGAGGGGATGAAGGAGTGTAATAGTTCCCTTTTTTTATATAGGAATAACTGTAATTTTTTTCTTTAAAAGAATGTTCTACGTATTTTTCAATGCCTGAAACTGAGGAGAATCTATAGTTTATTTCCTGAATTTTTTTCTTCACTTCTCTTACAGAGACAAATCTCTCGTCTTTACGAAATTTTATACACTTATTTATAAGATCTTCAAAATCTTCCGAAATCTCCTGGTTTAATTCTCTTATGGGTGTAAAATTAAAGGGTTCTTCTTTCTCTTCCGGATCCTCTCCTGTAGCAAGATAATGAAGAAGGACTCCAAGGGAATATATATCGGTTCTTCTATCACTTCCACCCCCTTTTTTACCGTACTGTTCCGGTGCCGCATAGCCCACTGTTCCGATTTTTATCGTATCTTCAGACTGATCTGCCCTGAAATAACGGGCAATACCGAAGTCTATCAATTTCGGCACATCATATTCATCTATAATTATATTTTTTGTTTTCAAGTCTCTGAATACTACTGACCGTCCATGAAGATATTCAAGAACATCACACAGAGAAATGGCAAGTTTTCCCAGTTCCTTTTCAGTCCAGATTCTGGCTTCACTTTTATATATTTCCTGAAGGGTTTTCCCTTCTATATATTCCATAACTATATAGTATACCGGTTCATTTATAAAATACTCCTTTATTTTCGGTATATTTTTATGTTTCAGAGAAGAAAGCATAGAAGCTTCTCTTTGAAAAATTTCTTTTACATTCATATTAAAACAGGAAGGGCCTTCCAGTGAAAAAATTTCCTTTACTGCCCATGATGTATCATGACTGTTTATATCTCTTGCTTTATAAACCCTTCCACATCCGCCCTGTCCTACTACATAGAGTATTTCATACTTATCGTAAAGGACTGTGCCGGGAGAAAGGAGAGGAAAAGAATTTTCTTTATAATTTAATTCATCCATTTATTCTGTCCTTTATTTATCATCTACTGATAATTATATTTCAAAAAATAAAATATGGCAATCTTTTAACATATTATTAACATTTACTATCTTGTTAAAATATAAATTCACGGTTATACTCTAAAGTGGAGATTTGTAGATCTGGAGGTAAATATCTATGAAAATAAATAATTCTGTTCAAAATATAAAAAGTCCTATTCTAAAAGGGACTGAGAAAAGAAATGAAAAAGAAGAAGTAAAAGATAGTGCTGTAATTACTTTACAGAAAGAGACGAATGAAAACCAGATTGATAATTTGAAAAAAATGAAAGAAGCTATTGAAAAAGGGGTAAATGCTCTCCAGGAAGGTGCTGAAATAACGTCAGAATATTTAGATAACAGCCCTAAAGCAGACGGAACTCTCACAGGTGCTTTACAGTTTTTTAAAACAATAAGAGCTTTCCCGAGATTTATCTATCCAAGCCTCATAGGTATGAACTCCCAGGAAAGAGAAGCTGTAATGTCAGTTCTTGACGGTCTTCCCCTGAAGGATGTAGGAGCAGTTAAAAGTATAACCATGGCAAATTCTCTTCCAGGAGGCTCAGGCGGAGCAGGGCCTGTTCCTTTCTCTCCTTTTGTTCTTCTTTCAAGGGATTCAGTTGGCAGTAATGTTGAATGGTTAAAAGAAGTAGCCACCCATGAAATAGGTCATGCAAAAGATTACGAGACTGGTCTTTTCGGTCTTCCAAAACTCTTTTCAGAAAGCAGTAAATCTCCATGGGGCAAACCTCCCTATATTACCTCCTATGCAGAAACCGGCCCAGGGTGGTATCCTGCCGAATGGGATGATTTTGCAGAAAGTTTTGCCTATTATCACAGAAATCCTCAGGAGTTAAAAGCGAAATGTCCTGAAAAATTCGCAAGGATGGAGGAACTGGAAAAAAGCGGTTCTTTTCAGGGGCTTATAGATAATGATGCATTCAGAGAAACAGGAAAACTAATGGGAAGCATTATGGAAAAAGTCCCCTATCTTCAGAATGGACTTGCTATGATATCTTTCATTGGAGGTATTGCACAGGCCTTTAAAGGACTCGGTGAAATGAGAAGAGGAGAAAAAACAGGTGATGAAAAGTTGAAAATGAATGCTACCATGAACTTTGCCGCAGGAGCCTGTTTCGCGAGTAAACTGTTCTGCATACCGGGAATGGCCATAGAAGGTGCAAAATCTGAATTAAACAGATCTATAGATAAAAAAGAAATAACTGCAGAACAGGCAAATGCAGTTGTACAGGCAACAGTGGGAGTTATTGCAGGCCCTGTCGGTAAAGCCATTAACTGGGTCATAGCAAAATTACCATGGAATAAGTTATATGAAATCAATGACAGTACAATAGAAAATTTAACAGGTCAGATAGCGGAATACAAACTGGATTTCATAAATGCACTCAAAGATAAAGAACTTACAAAGAAAGAATTGAAAAAGATACTGACTAAAATGGAATTCACATCAGATGAAATAGATATTGTAAAGGAATATGCCGATAAACCAGAAGGAATAAAGGTAGATCCCGCGGCATATAAGATAACAGACAGTACCATAGAAAACATAAAAGATAAACTTCCTGAAAATAAAATGGATATACTGAATTCTATAAGTGATAGGGAACTTACCGAAAAAGAACTGAATAAAATTCTGGATAAACTGAATTTTGACAGAGGAGAAATTGCTCTTATAAAAGCTTTTGCCGAAGCCATAGAAAAAGATGTGACCGAAGGTCAGAACAGTAATACAGGCAGTGTGAAGAGAGCAGCATCTGTAGGTATAGGAGGAGCAGCAGGTGCAGTGGCAGGAGGCTTTGTCGGACCATATCTGGGAGTACTTGCAGGTTTTGCTATAGGAGGCCCAATAGGCGGTGTTGTAGGACTTATAGCAGGAGCTCTGGCAGGCTTTAAAACAGGAAGTTATCTGGGAGGCAGAGCGGGAAACCTGGTCGGGAAAGGACTTGAAAAGTTAATTGAAGGGGAAGTCAATGGAAATAATGATAAGGATAAGCCATTATAGATAGTGAGTAGTGAGTAGTGAGTAGTTATGTGGCCTTTCCACTTACTACTCACTATTTATTTATAATGACTCCGGTAGATTCTTTTCGCATCATGCATCACGCATCACGATTCCCATATAAATATTTCTGGCTGTCTTTATTCTTCTTAATTAGAATAAAGACAGCCAGTTGTTATTGATTTCAATCAATAACATATTAACCGCCGTATTTTACAACATATTTCTGCTGTGGATAATGACCTTTTATTACTACTTCATTATCTTTTTTTGTTATATTGAAATCCTGATAGGCCATCTTGCCATCCACTACCCATTCATTACCTTTATCGGTAATTGTAAATTCTCTTTCAGGAATATTTCCCTTTACCTTTGTAACATTACCTTCTGTGGTAATGGTATAACTCATATTCTCATCATAACCTTTTACAAGGGTTTTATTTCCCTCTTTTGTTATGGAAAAATTCTGAGCAGGATATTTACCCTTTACAAGAGTAGTATTCCCGTCTTTTACTACCTGGTAATCAAATCTTCCTTCCTGATCATCTTTACAGTCTATTTCTCTTTTCCCGTCTTTATCTGTTATTGTATAATCCTGCCAGTCATAATGACCGTCAATTTTTGTGGCATTCTTGTCGCTCACAATCTGAAAGTCTCTCTGAGGATAGACTATTCCTCCTTCAGGTACATGTTCTCCAGGCCCTGGTTCAAGATGACCTGTTATGGATATCTTTCCCTGCTGTTCCGGTCTGGTAACAATTATGGACTCACCGTCAAGAGATATACCGACACCATTTTTAATTTCCAATCCTATGGGAACAAGATTGTGATAGCTTCCTGCTGGAATCTGAGGATTCAATCTTCCTGTATAGGCTCCTACTATGAGTTCTGGCCCTCCGCCCCTGTCTCCCGAGAGAATTACCTGATCTTTTTGAGCTTCAAGTCCTGATTCGTCTTTTACTTTTTTTTGAAGCGGCTGTTCTGTGGCTTTAAAGCCCAGATTGTTTATTTGCATAGATTTACCCCCCTATATAAAATTATCTTTTTTTTATTATAGTATAAAATTTTAAAAAAGTAATAGTATTTTGTTAAAAATTTGTTAACTTATAATAATATTTACTGACGTGAGACGTGAAACGTGAAATGTGAAAGATCAGAAAGCTTTATTGCATCTGGCATTTCAAAATATGCATTACCCATGCTCAGATCAGTAAATCCCGGACTTATTTAACCTTCGGGAAATCTCTCTGTCACTGGTTTACATCCCCTCAATCCATGTAAATATAATAAAAGCACCGGTAGCAGTCACATCCAGAATAAGTGAATGTAATCCCTGAATTCTTATACAGCCAGAATCTTCTCCATAGTTAATATGATTATAAGCCAGAAGATTAAAGAAAGATATACTTAAATCTTTCTTCCCGGATATTATAGAAATAAATCCTGTAAACATGTCGTCAATAGTAATTATACCGTTTAATTGCTTTGCTTCCTGTCCTGCTTCCTCTATCCATTTATCTATATCAGGGAGGTCTCCTTCTTTAATAAGACCGGTTTTTATAGCTGATTTACCTGCAAGGGAAGCAAAAAGTTTTTCTACAGTACTTTCATAACTGATCCATGACTCTCTGAATTTACTGAGGACTTTTTCTGCATCTATCTTTTCTTTCTTTTTTCCTGATAGATGATATAATTCAAAAAATACTCTGGAAGATAGAATGAGAGACAATCCTGAAAGTTTATCCATATTGCTTTTTATAAAAGAAAGAGCTTTCTCCAGTTGTGGTCTGTAATTTCCGCTTTTATTGGTATGACCCTGTCCTATAAAAGCCAGGACTCCGAATGCTGTTGAGGTTATTCTCCTGGAAAGATCATCCTCTTTGCTCCAGGAGCCTTCTGCAGTCTGATTTCTTGCAAGATACTTTAAGGTCAGATTGAGCATTTCAGGTATTACATCTTTAAAATAGGGCTTACTTTTTTCAGAGAGGACTTTTTCCTCCACTGAAAATGCAAATGTTACTTCCTCAGGGGAAATCTCCTCATCACATTCAAAAGATTCGTCAGATAAAATTTCACAGCATGATTCCTCAGGGGAAATTTCTTCAAAGAATAAATCGTCAGACATATCTGCTTTTTCCATGGCAATGCCTTTATCAAACTCGAAAGAACTCTTTATTTTCATGTCTTCTTCATCCTGTTTTATAGAAGTATCTGACATTATCTGTCTCTTTATCAGACTTTTTGGAGGACATGGTGCCGGTATAATTGCAGGAACAGGCGGCGGAGATGCCATACATTCCGGCTCACTTTCTTCACATAACATATCTGATAAGGAAAAAGATAAACCTGTTGAAATCTGCATGCCTGTTCCTGCACACAGTTCAAGAGAATCGAAACATAAATCATCACTATCAGGTATAGAGGCCATTATCGACTGAGAAGGGTAAGGCACCTGCTGTGGAACAGGTGGAGCAGAAGAGTCATATTTATATCCTTCCGGCACCATAAGGGGAACATCCACTCTTATTATTTCTTTCTTTTCTCTTTCCTTATCATCTTTTTCCACTGCCACAAGTGACGTATAAGGACTCATAAGATGATATTTCATAGAAAGTCCTATTACTTCATCTCTTATTGAATGGGTTTCCCGGGGGTATTCCCTGAGTCTATCCAGTAAATGGTCAATCCTTTTCCTTGCCCAGAGAGTTTCAATGGCACGATTTTTATCATCTTTTTCCGGTAATTCTACAGAAAACTCCTGAGAGAATTCTCCCTGCCCTGTTCTTCCTTTAAGAATAGCTTTTGCTTTTCCGCAAGTATGGAAACGGCCAAGAAGATGAAGAACCTGGCCGAAATATATGTCAGGCACAGGAAGAGGGTATAAATCTGATATGGCTCCATCTTCCCATTCAAGGGAAATATCACTCAATACAGGAAAAGCAGTCTGATTTGCAAATTTTTGCACTGCTTCTTCTATATCTTCATTCTCTAAAAGATAGTTTACTGTTCCTCTTCCTATCTGTGCCATTTTATCCAGAAGATATCTATTCACAGATGAACCTATGCCAAAAGTGAAGATTCTTGCTTTACCCAGGATTTTTTCTATCTCTTTTAACACCTGATCTTCATTACCCACTGCACCGTCAGTAAGGAATATTATCTGTCTTAAATATTCCTTATTTACCGGCATATGGAGGGCATATTCCATGGCAGGAAGTATTTCAGTCCATCCCCTTGCATATGTGGCATTTACAAAATCATCTGCTTTTTTTAGATTTTCATCATTAAATGCCAGAGATCTGTCAGACAAAATGTCAAGCTGGTCGTCAAAATTAATAATGGCAAACGAATCCCCCCATCTAAGGGTCCGTAAACATGCTTTGAGGGCTTTTTTTGCCTGTTCCATGGGAGTGCCCTCCATGGAACCTGATCTATCCAGAATAAAGATTATCTCTCTTTTTAACATTTCTTCAGGGCCATAATCTATTTTAGGAGTGAGATGAAACATAAATGTTCCTGTTTTACCTTCTTCTCTGTAAAAAGTAAGATTGTTTTCAACTTTTTCTCCTGTTGATGAATATTTCAATATAAAATCTTTATCAGGGATTTCTCCTTCTCTTGCAAGCTGAATATTTCGGATATGTTCGCTTTTTTCTTCTATATATAGCAGATGGGTTGGAGAAGTTACTTCTCCTATGGGAAAGCCTGCATCAAGGTCTATAAAAATATTTATTTCTCTTCCGGAAGTTCTGGCAGAAGATTTAAAGGCAGGAGAGATTTTTTCTTTATCTGTTACATCCTGAGGGATATATCTTGGAGTTATGGTCATAGGAAAGACAAATTCATATTCTCCCTCTTCATAGACGATTGTTTCATAATACTGAAGTGTTACAAGTATTTCCTGCTCCGGTTCAATATTTGCAACAGACATGGTAAAAAGGTTGGGCCTTTCCTGTTCAAGAAGAGCTCCCTGTTTCATTTCATGTTTTGCCTGTTCATAAACCCTTTTTGCTTCTTCTTTTTCTTTTATCTCTGATTTTATAATTCTTTCGCCTATTTTTATTTCCAGCGAGTGGACTGCACTGTCAACAGGCAAAGGGAATACATAGACTGCTTCAATATTTTTGTCTATTGTATTCTGGAACTTCTGTATGACTTTTACATCTGCCACCATACCTGTAATAGCGGCTCTAAGTTCCGTAAAGGTAAGAGGGAGGGGGCAGTCTTCCATACCGGCCGGCATCATAGTTCCTTCAGTGATTTTTCTTCCCCTATAAAAAATTTCGTCTTTTACCATTTATTTAACCTGGTAAGCCAAACTATATCAAATAGTATCAAATAATATCAAAATGATTAACTAAATTTGATAGTGCAATATTTGACTTACTTTTCTCCTTTCTGACCAAGATTTTTGGGATTTTTAGGATTACCAGGATTTATATAGTCACAAGTTTATTCTGTCCAGGACTTTTAATCCTGGTAATCTTATTAATCCAATAAATCCTGGTCGATTTCACACCCTTACCAGTTCAGGATGTTGCCGCAGGACTCCCACCTGCCTCTGTCCTGAGTTGCACCTCGCCTCTACCTGCTGTAGAGTTCAAGGACAGTTCCCTGTCAGGGAAGCTATCCGCTACTTACTCCTGATATTCCTTCCACAGGAAACTCAGAACATAGCAGATTTTGTAATTTACTTATTAAAGCCCATAATTTCCATTTGTATTTTGTATTTATCGGAGAATAGTTTTTCCAGTTCTTAAGTAACTCTATCTGTTTAAGTAGTTTTTTTCTGGCTGCTTCCTTTGCGCCTTCTAACCCTTCCTTTAACCTCTCTATAAGAACCGGTATTTCTTTAATTATTCCCTTCGGTATCCTTTCATAGTATCCACATCCCCTTCTTGCTATTACATAGGCTGCACTCTCATGACGGGATAATCCATATAAACAATATTTAAGTTGACCTATTTGTGAGGTATATGCAGGATTTATAAGTTTTATATTTATGAAGTTTCTTAAAGCTTTTCTCGTTATAGCTTCATAAAGCTTTCTGTATGTAAAATTGGATTTTATTCTGTTTAATTTCTTATTTGTATCTAAATCCTGTTTAAATTTAAGGTCTTCTATGATTATACATTCTACCTGTTCTCTTTTAAGCCACTCAAATACATCTTTTATTGTTTTATGTATTATATAATCTCTTTTATTTTTTCGAACATATTCTAATTCGTGGCAATAAAAGGTCTTTCTCTTTAAGAAGTTTCCCTTCCTATCTGCTATAACTATTCCTATACGGTCTACATTCAGGTCTATTACTGCTACTTTCTGTGCACTGGAAGGTATATCATAAAGATAATTTCCATATGTTTCTTCTGATAATGTTATATGAGCAGAATATCTATCACCATCTCTCCTGATTCTTATTGAATATGGTGAATAGTTTTCTATTGCACCTATTAATAATTCTCTCTTTCCTTTATGTCTTGCTTCTTTTGGAACAGAAACAGGACAATATAGAAATTTACATTGCTTTCCTTCTACTGATATAGATAGTCTCATCTTAAATTCATCTTTTAAATCATCATAATATAGTCTTGTGTGAAGATTTCCCTCTTTTGATTTATCTCCTCTGCTATAAAAATTATTTGACCTCAACTCTTTCCATTCTTCTTTACTTATTTCTTTTTTCTGAACTTTCTCCAGATTTTTCTTACCTCCAAATACTATTGCAGGTATTGTATTATTTTCTATATGTTCTTCTATCTCTATTTTCTTTTCCTTTAGTCGTTTTATTCTATTACCTATTCCTGATAATACTATTTCAAGAGGTCGTTGAGGCTTTATTTCTCCTGACCTGTATTTCTCTAATTTCTCTTCCGATTTCCTCAATTTTCTTTCATTATTTTCAAGATACATCGGTAGAAGTTCTTTCTGCGATGATATTATACTCTCTGCTTCCATTAGCGCATCTCTCATATATCTTGTGTTTAGCGATGGTATCCTATATTTTATATATGCCTCTATCTCTCCTCTTACTATATTTTTATCTTTTACTATTTGATTAAAGGCCATGCGTTTTGCACTTTGATATTTTCCCATCAATAAATTAATTTCAAATTTATCTTCCTCTTTTACATTTATTCGAGCTATTATCGTTGTTGTTATTCCATCATCACTCTTTACTTTTAACACTTCTTCTACCAACACGCTTACCATATAATCTTCCTGCAAACGAAGTTACTATTGCTATTAGATCCTCTGCCAATTCTTTATTTAAATCTTCTGTTTCTTCTTCTTCTTTCATTACTATTAATTCTACACCAAAGGCATTTATAAAATTCTTTAAATACTCATAGCCAAATCTTGCCAGTCTATCTGGATATTCTATAATTACTTTCTCTGCTTCACCTGTTTTTATTTTTGTCAAAAGAGTTCTTAAACCTCTCCTATGTTCATTTACCCCACTTGCTATCTCTGATATGACTATATATTCATATCCCTTACTTTGAGCATATTTTTCCAGTCGGTTAATTTGATTTTTTAGATATTCTTCTTGTTTTATTGTTGATACTCTTCCATATAATATAACTTTTTTCGACTTAATCTGCTCTTTTAATCCCATTATTTCTTCTAATTCCTCTTTCTTATATCTTCTTCTACCTTTCGGAGTTCTATAAGGGGTTATTATACCTTCTTTTTCCCATCTCAAGAGCGTTATTCTACTTATATTATAATCTTCTTTTACTTTTGATATATTTAATAGCATCCATTATCACCTGTATCAAATGATACTATTTGATACATTATTTGTCAACTGCTTCAACCTCCTTATTGTTTTATTCCGGCTATCTTCTAATATTATAACTATTATAAACTATATGGACCAGATAAAACAATCTGTATTAA
>Ga0351856_1154_pt1 | contig 13037 bp, 8 predicted proteins | sample BONcelHFGM3001D8_FD_206798 | JGI IMG/M metagenome (GOLD analysis project Ga0351856, IMG submission 206798) | Enriched cells from coal bed in the Powder River Basin, Montana, United States - BONCAT cells FGM rep2 HSBNCT.FGM.300.1.D8 ... | reverse complement strand
TAGAATTGCTCAGATACTCAGTTTCAGACTTGCCCGCCTTTCGGAACAATTTGTTGACCATTTCGAAAATGATAAAAATCATAAAAAAGAAGGGGTTATTGAATATTTTAGAAGATTGTTTTCAGATTGATTCTTTTGGAGCTTCCTTTTTTATATATGGTCAAATAAAATTTTCATAATCAGGTAAAGCATACCCCGGACTATCCAGCCTGAGTAAATCCATCATTTCCTTTTCTATTTTCACAGGAGGCAATGCAGGTTAACTTTCATTATATAATAAAAATACAATTTAATAAAAGTTAACTTACATTAAATTAATAGCCCAGTTTCTCCAGATTTGCATCTACCTCATCGGAGAAGTGTAAATAAATAGCCGTAGTAGTAATATTACTGTGACCGGCAATTTTCTGCACCTGCGGCAGTGGTATCCCCCTGTTAACCAGTCTGGTCAGGAAAGAATGTCTCAGTGCATGAAAAGAAATTGCTATTCCCGCTCTCTTTGAAGATCTGGCGATTGTTGTCCTGGTATATTCATAACTGATAGTAAACCCTCTGAATTTTTTTATCTCCTCTGACATATCCTTTGGGAGATAGGTTGTTCGGAATTTTCTTCCTTTACCGGTAATTTTAATAATTATATGGTCATCTATCTTTATATTCTTATTAGTAAGTTTTAGAACCTCATGGAGCCGCAGGCCGGAATAAAAGGCTATCCTCATAGCCAGATTTAATTCTTTTCCTTTAGGAGTATCAGGTAATTTTTGAAGTATCTCCGTAAAATCTTCTTCCGATATAAGCTTCCTCTGGATATATTCAAGATTTCTGCTGTCTCCTCTCTTCTGCCATTTCGGGATATCAATATAAGCAATTCCATGTTCTCTTAATTTTTTTGCCACAGATTTTGCCTGAAGATATCTGCTCTTAGATTTTATAGGCAACTTTCCTTTAATTAATGCCCTGGCTATTTTAATATATTCAAACTTTGTTTTATCTGAAAGAGAATAACCCATTATTGCCTCAAATTTCTTCAATTTACCCTCCAGTCCACTATCTATATTCTCCTTTACTTTAGCCATTTTCATCACCACCTCACATATATTATACCACTAATTATAAATTAGTGATACATTAAGGGCAAAAAAATAATTGTTTAAGACCTGTAAGAAAATTATTGTTTCTTAACAATATTTATTTATTTTTCTAAATAATTTACATTGTGTATGTAACTAAGGAATGCCAATTTAATAATTATCTCAGATTTCAGGTTATGGGTTATGGGTTTTAAGTTTTAAAACTTCTTAATCCAACACCCAACACCCATAACCCTCATCTGAGACAGTTATTTTGACTTCATTCCTAAACATGGAATTTTGTTAGTCGAAACCTGACTATTATCAAAAAATAAACATTATTTCCAGAAAGAACAGGTTTTCAGCAATTTATAAATAGTTTCTTCAGGAACTCCTTCTATAACAATAACTTTTTTTCCCTTTATTCCTGCATATACATACTTGTCTTCAGTAGACCAGAGATAATAATTACTGCCTTTATCTTCCACATGTTCTCTTGAGTATTTATTTGCCACAACCTGGCTGTAGGCATCAAAAAACTCCTTACCATCTTTATCTGTATCCCATAGACTCATCATAATAATCATAGTAGAAGAGCCATTCTGAAAACATTGTATCTGATCCCCTCCCCATCCGGAAGAAGCTATGGTAGCAGTACTTTTACCTGAAAGTTCTCTGAGCAGTATATAATAAACATATTCTCCCAGAACATCTGTATTAATCTTCTTCCATGCAGGTCCGAGGGCATTTTCTATATTATTTAATTCTACATTCACAGGAAGATCTTTATTGTTTGAAATATATTTTTCAGGATGCATTATCTGTTCAGACGATACTGGCATGGCAGAATAAATCTCAGCAACCTGTTTCCATCCGTAGGTTTTCACGAAAGACATAATAAAATCTGTTCCATATAAATAGGGGAAGGTCATAGTATCACTTATAACAGGAGGAGCAGTGGCAAGAAGTTTCGCTTCCTCCGAACTGTAAGGCATCATATCCTGAAACTGAACCATGGAAAAATTTGGCAGTTCATAAATATTAAATCCATAGTCTTTTATCATATATTCGAGCATAACCATTGTAGCTTCTCCTTCTACAACAGATGTTCTGGCCATATTTAAATCAGATCTGTTATAATCAGGTTTCAGAACCTTCGTAAGGTCAAAATACTGATCCTGAAGGGCATGGGTTAATTCATGAACCAGCACGGAAGGCTGCAGTTCCATAGACATCCAGTCTGCTATATACATAGTTTTATTTTCCGGCACATAAAAACCGGCAATCTGTTCTACATAAAGATCTACAAGGAATTTTCTGTAATCAAAATTTTTCGGCAGAAGTCCCAGTTTTATAAGCATCTTCCCTTCGCCGTCCAGTTTTCCCATAGTCTCAGGATTCTGTAATTCTTTAAACATAATAGAGCGAACTTCTTTTTGATTTGTTACTTTTTTTGTAATCTGTGTTTTAAAATTAAGACCCCTTATTTTACTTACTGTCACCATAAGGTCATCTGCAAGTTTCTTCAGTTTCTGCGCCTGAGGTTTCTGATTGGTAAGCTGAGAAACAGCAGTAATCTCTTTGCAGTAACAGATTAATATATTTATGGATAAAAAACTTAGTATCAGAAAAAATATTAATAAATTTTTCAATGTAATCCTCCTTTATCAGTGAGCAGTTACCAGTATATTACCAGGTAATAATCAGGTTCCCTGGTCACTGGTCACTGGTCACTGTTTACTGTTCACTGCTCACCAGTCACTGCTGAGTTCCAGTAATTTTTTCTCTCTTTCTCTTATTTTCGAGAAAACCTCTTTTATCTTTTCCGGACCTTCTGATATATTTTTAAGAAGTAATTCTACCAGCTGAGAATTTGTTATGGATTTAAGAGTTTTATTACTCAGATATTTTCTTTCTTCTCTAAAATCATCTATAATAGTCTGACTGTAAAGATAAATATACATTTTTCTTATCCTGTCTTCCTGCACTTCATCTGACAGGCGAAGTTCAAGACATACTACTTTATTATCTATGATCTCAAAATTGAAATAAAGATTTTCATCAATAAAAATAAGATCATAATTGTTATATTTAAGAGCTTTTCCTACATTCAGAAGAAGTTCTTCCCGGCAGGCAGGAGGCAATTTATCAGACGAAAGGTAACCTTCAAGACTCCTCAGGGATACAATCTCTTCAAGGGTTATTTTTCCCTCTTTTAAAAGCTGTTCTCTCCTGTTCTGCATCCTTATGTAATTGTCAATATTCGGATAATAGGTTTTATAAAAATTTTCATAGGAAAAGAGATTGTTCTTTTCACCGTAATGAATACTGGAAAAGAGTGGTCTCACTGTTTCTATTCTCACACAGTTACATTCCAGATTATACCTGTAATTCATATTATCTGCACCGTCTCTGTAAGAAAGAAGGGTTTTCTTATGTTCACTCAGGCCTACAAGCCACTGTATGCTTATGTCATAGGCATTTGCAATCTCTATGAGTTTATCTATCCCAGGCCTTCTTATACCTCTCATATAACTTGCAAGGGTACTTTCAGGTATACCTGTTTTTTTGGACATATCTTCAATATTTTCAAAATTTTCAGCCTGCAAAGAAAGTATTCTGTTCTTTATACTTTTTGCTATCTGCTCTGTCTTTGTCTCGCAAGAATCATCAAATATATTTGTATCTTTAGAATTAGATAAAATTTTATCTTCCATAGAAAATCAACTCCAATTTATCAAAAATGTACTATAATCACCACATTTTAACATTATATCAAAGCTGTGTCAATATTTACAACGGCACGTTTAAAATAGAATTTAGTACTTACAATACATAAAAGTATAAAAAAAATACAAATTTCAGAGTAAAAAATAATTTTCGAAAATCCGTGAGTAGCGAGGGGTAAAACCACCAGTCACGCGCAATGGCTTTAAGTCAAGAAACATATAGCAAATTGGCTGCCTGGTGCTCTGGAAAAAAAATATCACGGCGGCACAAGTGTATTTAATTGATAGACAGTGTAAAGTAGCATGATGTAAGCTCTAACAGATATAAATGTTACAGTTTAGATTTTTTCGGAGGAGCGCCAGGCAGCCAATTTAGAGGGGTATAACGTTAACTTAATGACATTACCCGTCACGCGTCACGCGTTACCAGTCACGAAAATAATGAGTAATGATCTATCAAACTACTATCAGCCAGTTTCACCCTCTCGGTGTCTGCATAATCTCCTGAAGGAGTTCTTCCATGGATTGTTGTCTCCTGTCAGGATCTTTTTCCAGGGCTTTAAGGATAATAGACACAAGCTGTCTCGATATATTATCTTTCTGTAACAGAAGAGGAGATGGTATTGAATGTTGATGGGCCGATAAAAGAGCCTGATCCGGGCCAATGAAAGGAGGAATGCCGCAGATCATATGATACATAAGAACACCAAGGCTATAGATATCACTTCTCTGGTCAACCCTTGCCGAAGGGTCGAATTCATGTCTGCACTGCTCTGGAGACGCATATAAATAATGTTTCTCAGTACTTCCCACTATAGTCTGTCTTGATTTAAGGTCAAACCTCTTTGCACCTCCCAGGTCACAGAATTTGACTATATCTCCTGCAAACATAACATTATCAGGGGCAAGGTCATGATAGATTATATTTTTACTGTGCATATAATGAAGGGCTTCCACTATCTGTGTAACAATATGGAAAAATTCATTCAATTCCAGACCGTCTTTATTCTTCTCAAGAACGAGGGACAGGGTTTTATCTAAAAGTTCTACGGCAAAAAATTTCTCCCGAAAACTTCCAGGGATAACCTTTGCTATACCGGGATGAATAAGTTCTGATAATATTTCATATTCCTTTTTGAAATTATTAAGAGCTTCCCTGTCATTATAAAGATCTTTATGCAAACACTTGAGTGCCACATAGTTTCTCATAACAAGGTCAAAAGCTTTATATACTGTGGCATTTGCTCCTGAACCTATTGGTTCTAAAAGAGCAAATCTTCCCAGTCTTTCAAGTCTTAGATTTTCAAGAAGAGTCCCTGCATTTTTAAAAGCAGGATCTGTGAGATAGATTTTTTCAAGAATAGCTTCTGCTTCTGTAAACTGTTCCTTGAAGAGAAATTCTTCTGCAAGTCTCATGTTTGCATCAAGAAGTACGTCTCTATCAAGGTTTATATCAATTTCATTAAGTACTTCACTGGCTCTGGAAAATTCATTTATCTCCAGGAAGGCAATGGCAAGCCAGCCTTTTAATTTTCCTTCATTATAAGGATGTTCCAGGTGAAAAAGATTTTTTAGAAATTCTATTTCTTCAGAAAATAAATTATGAGATTTAAAATAATTATGAATATGTAAAATCATTCTGTTATCTTCATCATTATGAAGAAACTGGCTGGTTCTATTATAAAAACTGTGTAAAATAATATCTATATGTTTTTTATCAAAAGTACCTTCTTTCGAGTAAATTTTTGCCAGTTTCAGAGAAACATCCAGGAAATCTTTGTCACGTCTATAAATCTGCATCAAATTTTCTTTTACGCTGTTTACATCTTCATGTGTTTCATTTTCTCCTGCAAGCTGATAGAGATTATCCAGATCATCTGGTGCAAAAATTTTTCTATCTTCTGCTGCCTTCTTCTTATCACCGATTTTCAGATAGACCTGATATCTTATTTCATAGATCTTTTTATCTCTGCATCCGAGTTTTATAGATAAAGATAGAATATCTATAAGTTCCTCCCAGTCTCTTCTGGAGGATCTGTCATTGAGCATAAAATATTTTGCTTCTGCAAGCATAAGATGAACCCTGCCGTCTGCATGAAATTCTTTTTTTATTGCTTCTCCCATGCATGAAATACCTTCTTTAATCCTGTTGGTTTTTAAATAAAAATTCCCAAGAGTTGCGAGATTTTTTCCTGTTCTTTCAAGGGAAGTTATCTTTTCCTGAATCCTTATCATATTTGAAGGATCACTTTTTTTCTTATAAAGTTCAAGCAGAATTTTAAGATATTCAATATTTTTCCTGTCTGCTTCATGGGCTTTCTCGTAATAAACTATAGCTTCTTCATCGTTTTTATAGATACTGAGATACAAAGTGCCGAGTTTTTCCAGCACAGGAAGATCATCTCTTTTAATATTTAATATCCTTTTAAATATCTCTATGGATTTTTCTATTTTTCCCATTTCAATATAACATTCTCCGAGACGAAACATTGCATCTCTATTAGAAGGACAGCCTGATACAACCTCTTCATATTCCTCACAGGCATGGATATATTCCTTCTGGGCAAAAAATTCTTCTGCTATATAAAACCTGACTTTATAATCTTTTGGAACTATTTTTGTATAATGACCCCATACTGAGAGGACTATAATATTCTTTACCAGATTACCGTCTGACATCTTTTGAAGATAATAATCAGTCATTACTTTGATTGCTTCATCCCAGAAAAGGCCTTTTGTAAATATCTGCTCCAGAACATTGATAGTATCTGCATGAATTTCATTACATGCCAGATAGGCTCTGCCAAGAGCAACAAGGTTTTCTATATTATCAGGTTCTTCTCTATAGATTGACTTATAGGCTCTCAGAGCTTTTTCACCTGTAGCACCAAGTTTTTCACTTGCTTCTCCGAAAGTAAGTAATACATGCCTGTCTCTCGGGAACATGTCAGAAGACTCCTGTATTAATTTCATAGTATCTTCATTATAAATTTTATGTTCATAAAGATATTTTACAAGAGAGAGGAGAATAAAATCTCTGTTCAATTTAAAAATCTCCCAGAATCTCGAAGAGATGTATTTTTTTTGAAGAAGATTTTTAAAAAGCTCAGGATTTTCTTTTATCATATCATTTTCTCTATAGACTATGGCAGAGTTTAAAAACATTATTCTTTCATCATCAGGATATTCTCCAAGGAGATTTTTATATATAGCTATTCTTGCTTCATTAAAATTACCTGTTTCTGCATCATTCCATGAAATAAGTTTTATACATGACGCCTTCTGCTTTTCATCAAGACAGTTAAGCTCCAGAGCTTTTAAATATATTTCCGTAGCTTTTTCACTCATAGTGTTTCTCTTAAGATGGTATTTTGCAAGTAACTGTACAAGAAGGGGATCATAATTTATATTCTTAAAATACTGTTCTTCCAGAAGTTTTATAATAGAGTCAGGTATATCAGGCTGAAAAAGCAGAAAATTCAGAAGTCTTTTTAAAATTCTCTTCTTTCCTTCGAGTAAAGGTATGGCCTTTAACAGCACTTCTATAGCAAGGAGATTTTCATAAGGTGAATTCAAATAAAATCTTGCAAGGTCTCCAAGTATCAGTGTATGAGAAGGCTCTATTTTATATGCTTTTTCAAGATATGACAGGGCTTCTTCATTATAACCTTCAATCTGATATAATTTACCTGTAGTATAACAAACTATAGAGTAGTGTTCTATATCACCTGATAGACGAGAAATAAACTTCTGGGCCATATTCTTTTCTTTAAAGAGGGAAAATGTTTTAATATGTGCTTTAGAAAGTTCTCGAAAACACAGAGCTTCAATATGTTCATCATCTTGCCTGAGGATATTATTAAAATGATTTACAGCATTTTTGTAGTTTTTCTGATTATATTCTGCCACTCCGAGAAACATTTCGCAGAGAAGATAGTTATCCTTAACAGTTTTTATCATAGAGAAAAGTTTTTTGTACTGTTTTGTTTTAAGAAAAAGAAGAAGTAAAATTATTTTCACACTATTATTATCCTGGTTAAAAGAAAGAGATTTCTGCAGTTCCAGTTCGGATCTGTCCCAGTTCTCCTGTAAAAACAGTAATAAACCCTTCAGGAAAAACTTCTCGGAATTATCGAAGGAAAAAACCGGTTCTGTTTTCATCATAGCTTCAAGGAGATCTAGATTGTTATTTTTCATATAGGTAAAGCTCAGGCTCAAGTAAGGATCTACTGATTGAGGCAGTAAATTTATACATCTGTTAAAGGATAAAGAAGCTTTATCCAGCATGCCTTCTTCTGTTTCTATCACACCCTGCCAGAAGTGATAGGCAGGGAATGTTTCTATTTTCTCAGAGAGATTTTTTTTTATCAGTTCCAGACCTGTTCTATACTCTCCTATGGCTATCATGAGATTGCCATGAAGGAGATCATATTCTGTTTCTATTTCATTAAAAGGGAAAAATATATGTTGATGTTTTTCTGCCAGATCTTTTACAAAATCCATCTGTTTATCTGTTAATTTATTATGAATCTCCCTGATTTCCCTGTCTATTATGTGGACCTGTTTTTCTATTTCCTTTCTCTTTTCTTTCAGTTCCCTGTTTTTTTTAAAATTTCTTTTCTTTTTTGCCGTCATCTCCACTCTATGTAACATCTTCATGATAATTTTTATGACTTCAAAAACACCTTTTGCCAGTAAAGAAGAAAGGGGAAATAAAAGAAAAGGGAGTAAAGAGGAAACAATTTGAGCCCTCCAGTAATTATCATGAGGAAACATATAAAATGATAAAATGAAAGTTCCCAGGAAAGCAATAAGAGAAAGAAAAACATGGAGACCATCAACCTTGACAGGAAATTTACGTCCTGACACATATATAGCTGTAATCAAACTGGCAGAACAGTTTAGCAGGAAAAAGAAAATGCTTAATATACCGGCAGAATTTGTTAAGAGGCTGAAGAAAAAAAGGAAAATAATTATTGAGCATATTATAAATACAGGCCATGTAGATGTATTTTTCAACAGTTCCTGTGAAAGCTGGCCTGTTTTAAATTCTTTGATTACAGAAACTTTCTTCTGTTTTTCTGTCAATTCTTCCAGTTTCAGTTTATTCTCTTCCGTAACCTGTCTTTTTTCTGCAACCTTTGAGATTATTTCTTTTGATTTTTCATCAAAGGGATAACCCCTGAAATGACGTTTAATGGAACCGATAGTTCTGTCAGGTGAAAAAACTGAAACTTCTTCTATTAAATAATCAAAATAATTTTCATCCATGTTATGATCTTATACGTATAGTTTAAATTTACAAATATCCTTCCGTCACGCGTCATGAAAAGAACAAATTATGGAACATTATGAAACTAACCATAAAATACAGTGAACAGGAGCTCATAATTCATGATAAATAATCTCCTTTATTCTGTATTGCTCAAATATTTTATATTCTATAAGATTTCTTTTAATTATGTGAAATATCCTGCTGTTTTTTAGCTATTATGATATGAACTATAATAATGTCAAACCAATAAAGGATTTTGAAAAATATATAAAGAACTTATTCAGGGAGGAACTATTTTTATATTAAGAAAAAAAAAGGAGGAATTTTTATGAAAAAATATCTCTTGTCTTCTCTGCTATTACTGTTCATCTCTTCAATCTTATTCACCTTCTATGGATGTGGTGCTTTAATAGCGCTTATTTCATCGGTCTTCGGTTCTCAGGGAGGTTTTATTTTTATTCCATTTTTAGGGGATGGAAAAATAGAAAGCTCCCAGACAGGAAAAAATCCCGGTATGATAATGTTATATACCAATAATCCTCCCGCAGGTTACGGGGCAGCTTCCAATGCTACAGTAACTATAGCAGGTACATCAGTCACTACAAAATCAGACGGGAATTTTTATATTACGGGCCTGCCTGTAGGAATTAATACACTTACAGCAGAGCACCCATCCTATATATCCATAGCTCAGGAAGTCCCTGTAATAGATCCAAATGCAAATTCCACACAGTTTAAGGATTTAAAAATTACACCTGATAAATTGCTTTCTTCAGTCGGAATAGGAGGAACATTTCAGTTCAGTGCCTATGGCACAGGCAATGAAGGAACTATAGTTGAACCTCCTGTCACATGGTCTGTAAATAGTGATATAGGCACAATAGATTCCACCGGTATTTTTACAGCAAAAAAATCAGGGACTGGTTCTGTAAAGGCAGTCAGCGGAGGAAGTTCTGCAGAAGTGCCTGTTACAGTATCAGAAAGTACAGGCACTGTTTTCGGTACAGTAACCTACAATAATATTCCTCTGGCAAATGCAGAAGTCAGAGTTGATGGTTCTTCTTTATATACCATTACAGATAGTACAGGTCATTACTCTCTTTCTTCCATACCTGCCACATCTGTAAAAGTAATAGCAAAAGATAAAGCAAATAATCGTGAAGGTTCCTCACTGGCAACAGTTCCTGCAGGAGGACAGGCAGAAGTAAATATTGTTCTATTAGGAATTATACCGACTGCAATCCCGACAGACATTGTACCTACACCGACTGTGACACCGGGAGGGCCCACACTTACACCGACTGTGACACCGGGAGGGCCCACACTTACACCGACTGTGACACCGGGAGGACCTACACCTACACAGACATCTACTCCAACCAGCATTCCTACACCTCCGCCACCTGTTATAACCAATGTAGTACCTATGGGACCAGATGCAAGTATTCAGGGAATGAATTTCGGTTTTCCTCCGGGAGGTACAGTAACATTTGATAGTATACCAATGACAGTAACTACATGGGGAATGAATGTAATAACTGTTACAAATCCTGGATCTGGCACATATACTGTGGTGGTAACAACACAGGGAGGCCAGCAGAGTGAACCCTATGAAGCTACGCTCCCGTAATAAATAAATAATCTTTCGTAATAAAGCCCTTCTTCGGAAGGGCTTTATCTGTTAATGAAGAATCTCAATAAAATGAAACAAACTGTTGCTGTTGCAATGAGCGGAGGAGCAGACAGCTCCTATGCTCTCATAAAATTAAAAGAAGAAGGTTATGATGTCTTCGGTGTAACATTAAAACTCTTCTGTTATGCCGATACAAAATATTCTCCAAAATCCTGCTGTTCCCTGGAAGCAATCAAAGATGCAAAAGCCATATGTTCCGACCTTGGAGTTTCCCATTTAGTAATAGATGCTTCAGAGGCTTTTCAAAAAGATGTAATAGATTATTTTGTAAATGCCTACAGAACCGGCCTCACTCCAAATCCATGTGTGATATGCAACAGTGCCATAAAGTGGAATTTTCTCTTAAAAAAAGTTCTTTCCTATGGAGCAGATTTTCTTGCTACAGGACATTATGCCAGGGTCTGTTATTCGGAAGAAAAAAAAAGGTTTCTTCTTAAATGCGGACTTGATGGAGATAAGGATCAATCCTATTATCTCTGGGCCCTGGCACAGGAAGAATTGTCAAAAACCATGTTTCCCCTTGGAGAGATGAAAAAAGAAGAAGTAAAGGAGAAACTGGCCGGATATAATATTAAAATCTCAGAAAAACCGGAAAGTCAGGAAATATGCTTTATCCCTGATAATGACTACAGGGGGTTTTTACAGGACATGGGAGTAAAGATTTCAGAGGGAAATTTTCTGAATTCTTCCGGAGAAATAATAGGAAAGCATAAAGGTTTTCCCTTTTATACTATAGGACAGAGGAGAGGACTCGGTGTATCCTATAAAGAACGTCTTTATGTCACTTCTATCGATACTCTTAAAAATGAAATAACACTCGGGGCGAAAGAAGAACTTTACAGTAAGGAACTTGTTTTTTCCAGGGCAAATTTCATGTATATTCCGGAAGAACAGGCCGGTATTAAAGGAAGGATAAGATACAGGGGAAGACTGCAGAACTGTCAGTTTAAAGAACTGGATAAAGGAAGATATAAATTAAATTTTCTCGAACCGGTCTGGGCTGTATGTTCCGGACAGTCTGTTGTTATTTACGAAGGAGACCAGGTGGCAGGAGGAGGAATTATAGAGTGACAGAAGGATTTTTCAAAAAATTTATAGAAATACTCTCTGGAATGAACTTAACGCCCTTCGGGCGAGTTGTTTAAAGTTGAGTGTTGAAGGTTGAGAGTTGAAATTAACCTCAAACTCTCAAATCTCAACCATATAATAGTTTAACTGGAATGAAAATTCCTGGAAAATTAAATTACAAAGGGAGGTGATTAAATGAAAAAAACTTCTCTATTATTGCTTCTTCTATTATTCGGCTCTTTTATTTTAACAGTTTCTCTCTCATATGCAGGAGATGAAGATTATGATGTTATGTCAGTACTGGACAGACACTATCAGGCCATATCAGGGAGGGATTTTAAAGCTGCCTATGCCCTGAGGAGTAACGACTGGAGAACATATCATTCTTACAACTATTTTTACAGCAACTGGGAAAGTAATTATACTATTGAGCTGGCAGACAGACATGTTATAAGTAATGACGGTTATGAAGCAGTCGTAAAGCTCAGAATCTATTCGGAAGATTATAATTCAAAAGGAAATCTCCATAAGGCCTATTACAGAGGGAAAGCCTATATGGTTTATGAAAATGGCAAGTGGAAAATAGATGATATTCAGGTCAAAGAGGAATAAAAAAATAAAGAATAAAAAAATGGTGAGGAAACTCGCCATTTTTTTATATCTCTATAATGGGAGGTTTTAGATATGGGTCAGACTGTTATTGAAGAACTGAGTGGAAAAAATTACTTTCTCTCCAGTAATTCGGGGGATCTCTATATTGTGCCGGCAGAATTTATAAGAGAATATAAGGAAGATGAAGAAAAAAAATATTCAGACAGAGTTTCAGATAAAATAGTCGTATTTGATGCAGAAAATATTTATGAAATACCATGTGAGGTTTTAAGTGATTACAGACTTTCCGGAGAAGAAAAACAGAGTTTCCAGGAAAAACTTCTGTCAATAAAACCTGACAATCTTGAACCATCCATATTACATAAAGGGAGATTAATACTTTTTGAATATATCCTTTCAGGGCACAGAGAAAAATCTGATGTACATGGTTACGGACTGATGAGAGAAAGAGAAGAAGAATGCAGAATGGCAAAGAAAAATCAAAAAATCTTAAAAGAAGGATATGATTTTTCTGATAGTTCTTCAGATATTTATGATAAGCTTCAAAGATGGTTTGAGAAATATGATTAATAACAGAACACCATCAGCAT
>Ga0351856_1144_pt1 | contig 13224 bp, 9 predicted proteins | sample BONcelHFGM3001D8_FD_206798 | JGI IMG/M metagenome (GOLD analysis project Ga0351856, IMG submission 206798) | Enriched cells from coal bed in the Powder River Basin, Montana, United States - BONCAT cells FGM rep2 HSBNCT.FGM.300.1.D8 ... | reverse complement strand
AAATTAATATCGGTGAACCGACGCTTCTTGATATAATCGAAAATTTAAAGAAACCGGGGAGAGATCCAAGAGAGGAAATGCCCAAACCGATTTTACGAAGTGATGTTCTAAAGATGGAAGACCTCCAACCCGGAATGGTTCTGAAAGGGACAGTAAGAAATGTTGTTGATTTTGGAGCCTTCATCGATATTGGAGTTAAACAAGACGGATTGCTACACATATCGCAAATGGCAAATAAATTTGTAAAAAATCCTCTCGAACATATTCAGGTTGGTGATATTGTTGATGTAACAATTCTCCAAATTGATGTGGAAAGAAAACGCATTTCGTTGAGTATGAAAACTCAATAGAAAATTCGATTAAAAATTAGAAAAATAATATGGTTTTACACTTTTACTATCATTGATTTTATGTAATTTTGATATTGTAAAAGTAAAAATTTGGGAACTCAAATTAGAAAACAAGGAGAATAGAAATGACAACAATTATAGATGTTCGTGCGAGAGAAATATTAGACTCAAGGGGAAACCCGACTTTAGAAGCGGAAGTTGAACTCGAATGTGGAGTCATTGGGCGTGCTGCCGTTCCAAGCGGCGCTTCAACCGGTGAACATGAAGCATGTGAATTACGTGATGAAGACAATGGACGCTATCTTGGTAAAGGTGTTCTAAAAGCCGTTGATAATGTTAATGAAAAAATTTGTGACGAGTTGGTTGATTTTGATGCACTCGACCAGACTGGTATTGATCAATTCCTAATTGACCTTGATGGTACACCGAATAAATCAAGCCTTGGAGCAAATGCTATTTTAGGTGTTTCTTTAGCAGTTGCAAAAGCTTCAGCCGAAGCACTTGGTTTGCCACTTTACAGATATCTTGGCGGTGTTAATGCAAAAGTACTTCCTGTTCCGATGATGAATATTATCAACGGTGGTAAACATGCTGATAATAATGTTGACTTCCAGGAATTCATGATTATGCCTGTTGGTGCAGAAAGTTTTGCTGATGCTCTTAGAATGGGAGCAGAAACTTTTCACACATTAAAATCAGTTCTAAAAAAACGTGGTTATAATACAGCGGTTGGTGATGAAGGCGGTTTTGCTCCAAGTCTTAAATCCAACGAAGAAGCTCTTGAAGTAATTCTTGAAGCAATAACAAAAGCCGGTTACAAACCCGGTTCCGATATTTGTATCGCTCTTGATCCTGCAGCAAGTGAAATGTTCAATAAAGAAAAAAATGTTTACCAATTCTTTAAATCAGACAAATCAGAATTATCTATCGAAAAAATGGTTGACTATTGGGTTAATTGGATAAACCAACATCCTGCAATTATTTCTTTAGAAGATGGTTTAGCTGAAGATGATTGGGATGGATGGAAGTTGTTAACGGATAAAGTTGGTAAGAGAATTCAATTGGTAGGGGATGATATATTTGTAACCAATACTGAACGACTTGCAATGGGTATCGAAAAAGGAATAAGCAATTCAATTCTTGTAAAAGTTAATCAGATTGGAACATTAACCGAAACTCTTGATGCAATTGAATTGGCAAAGAAAAATGGTTTTACGGCTGTTATCAGTCACCGCTCTGGAGAAACAGAAGATACCACAATAGCAGATATTGCTGTTGCAACAAATGCCGGACAAATTAAGACTGGTTCAACAAGTCGTACTGATAGAATTGCAAAGTATAATCAACTTATCAGAATTGAAGAAGAACTTGGATTCTCAGCAATTTTCCCCGGATTAGCCGCAGTAAATTATAAAGGATAGAATATCTTTTATATTATTATTTTAAGCCGTCAATTTGACGGCTTTTTTATTTAATAAAAACTAGAAAAACTTTTAAGGAAATATATTGCCATTTACAGGTGAATTTTCTGCATTACTTACGGCGCTGCTCTGGTCTGCCTCATCAATAATTTTTGCTGAAGCGACTCAGCGAATAGGTTCTGTGCAATTAAATATTAACCGGCTTTTCGTCGCGGCTCTTTTATTAATAATCACAATTTTTATTGGCGGAATCCCGTATGAACTTTCCTTCAAGCAATTGTTATTCCTAAGTGTAAGTGGAATTATTGGATTGACCATAGGGGATACCTTTTTATTCAAAGCTTATCAACATATTGGGGCACGATTCAGTATGTTGTTAATGGCTCTTTCACCGGGAATGACGGCTATTCTTGGTTATTTTTTCTTATCTGAAAGAATTTCTTTATTAGGAATTTTTGGGATGATTATTACTTTAGGGGGTATCGCACTTGTAATTCTTGAGAGACAAGAAACCCCAACTTCAAAATATAAAATTAGTAGAATCGGAATAATTTATGGAGTACTTGGAGCACTTGGACAAGCAGGGGGATTAATATTTGCCAAACTCGCATTTAATGAAGGGGAGATTCACGGTTTTGTTGCTACATTTATTAGAATTGCGTCATCTATTTTTGTTTTATTTCCTATTTTGTTGATGGCACGAAGATTCAAAAATCCAATCAAACTTTATAAAAATGATTTAAAATCTCTCGGATTAACAATTGCAGGAAGTATTGTTGGTCCATACTTTGGAATAACCTTTAGTTTGATTGCTATTGTTCATACCAAAGTTGGAATCGCTGCAACTTTAATGTCAACAATGCCAATAATTATGCTGCCAATGATTAAATATGTCTACAAAGAAAAACTTACTTATAGAAGTATAACCGGTGCAGTAATTGCGGTTGTAGGAATCGCGATTTTATTTTTAAGATAATACTTTGATGTTAATAAAAACTTACTAATTTTCAAAACCATAATTATTAAAGGATGGAAAGATGAATACATCAGTCAAATTTGGTATTTATACGGGGCTTAGTGTTGCGGTTTGGACAATTATCATGGGTTATACAGGGTGGTTCAAAGATCCGATTTTATTAAATTTATTTTGGGTTGTGGTTATTTTTCAATTTGTTCTACTTTTCATCGGAATGAAAAAATCCTCAATCGAGGTAAATACAAACGGTGAGTCGGGTAAGTCATATACCCAATTAATTAAAGATGGACTATTGATTACAATAATTGCAGGTGTGTTAATCTTTTTATCGTCAATATTTTTTACCACCGTTCTTTATCCCGAATATTTTAGCGAACTCCATGAATCATATCGGCAAATATTAACTTCTTTAGGGAAGTCAGAAATTGAAATAGAAAAATTGCTTGAAGAAAACTCGAGAACGCAAACTCCGTTTTTGCAGGCATTTTTAACCGGATTACTTGGCAGTGCAATCTTCAGTGCAATTTTCAGGAAAAGATAATATTATTTATTAGAGTAAAGATTCGTATAAAGAAAATCTTCACAACGAATAAATAGATTTAATGAAAGTATTTTTAAGATGGTTTAATTGTTATTGAACTTAAGATAGTTTTAAAGCTGTAAAGCTTTTCTGATGGAAATTAACAGATCATCAAAATCTAGAGGTTTCCAAATAAAATCCAATGCCCCCATTCTATAGGCACGTAACGCACACTCGGTATCGTTGTATGTTGTGATAGCAACAATTTTAGTCTTCATATTTTTAAAATTAATATATCTTAGAATATTAAAACTGGTTTCATCGGGCAGGTTTAAGTTAAGTAGTAATAAATCGATAGAATTATCAGATAGAATTTTAAATGCTTCATAACCGGTTGTTACATAAGTTGTCGGATATCCTATTTCACATAATCTTTCATACAAAAATTTACACAAATTAGGATCACTATCCACGATTAAAATTTTTTCCATTTGAGGTATCATATGAGACTATTTTATGAGAAGCATTTTTTTTGTTTGAATAAAACTTTCTGCTTGTAATTTGTACAGATATATTCCGCTTGTTAATTCCAATCCATCGCATTTAACTTGATAATTCCCCGCTTCTTTCGTTTCATTAACAAGAGTTGTTATCTCATTCCCCAAAACATCATACAATTTCAATGTTACAAAACTGTTTACCGGTAGTTGATAACTGATTACGGTCTCAGGATTAAATGGATTGGGATAATTTTGAAACAGTTCGAAAGTTGAAATGTCAAAGTTGAATGAAACCTCAACTATATCAGAATATTCATAAGAACCGTCTATATCAATCATTTTCAAACGGTAGTAACTTTTCCCGTTCACAGGATTCGCTTCAATAAAAGAATATTCTTTGGGGGCATAACTATTCCCGCTTCCTTGCACAAATCCGATTTTAACCCACGTATTTGGGGATGGGCTGCCTGTTGCAGACTGCAAACTGCCAACTATTTTTTCCACTTCAAATCCGTAATTATTTACTTCAGTTGCAGTTTGCCAATTTAGCATAATAGAAGACCCGTCTATTTTAGCAGTGAATGAAGTAAGTTCAACCGGTAGAGAATTTTGATCATAACTGTTCCCAAGAATTGAATCACTCCTCGCGAGAAAACCAACACCTTGCATCCATAAGTGACCTTGACTATCCCACTCCAGAACAAAAGGAGAAACGGGAACGCCCGAAACTGCAGTAAATATGGTGTTCGCGCTCCATGGAGGATCAGCATAAAATAAACCTGAGGGAGACGATTGACTTCTCGTAGTAACATACATCCGGTCATTTTTTCCCCAGGCAAATGCTGTGGGACTATGATACTGCGGGAAGGTTAAACTTGTCATGTTCAACATAGGTTTCCCATTGGATAAAGAGTCGGAAAACCATAGTTGATTTAATCCGTAAGAATTGCAAAAAATCTCGTCATTGGGCGAAATTGCTATTGGAGCAATATTTGCCATTCCCCCAACAGATAAATCCGTGTCCCATGTTACTCCGCCGTCGGTTGAGCGGAACGGTCCATCGGTTTCGCCTCCATGGAAAATATGTCCTCGTTTATTTACTGCAACAGAAAAACCGGCACCGGCTTTTACATCCAAATCTGTCCACGTTACTCCATGATCGGAAGATACCGCTAATGATGAACCGATTATCAATGCAGGAGGTTTTGCCCCAAATCCATGGGAACAATAAAGCTTTCCGTCCGGCGCTTCTGCAAGATTGAAATACTGGTTATCTATTGAAATGTTAACTGTGTCCCATGTATTACCATCGTCTGTTGAAATAAATAGATTTGCTGAAGGAGTTACATTTAACCTATTTCCAGAATACAATGCTGCAAACACGTTATCGTAGCTGTCAACAAAAAGTGTATTAACTATAGGGCGGGTAAGTCCATTGTTTGCATTTTTCCAGGTTTCTCCAAGGTCTGTTGATTTGAAGACACCGTTATTGGAACTATAAAAAAGATAATCTTTTGAATTTATGGCAAATCCTGATCCTGTTGACAACATATCTTTAAATCCTGTATTTGCCGCTTGAAATGTAGCACCATGATCTGTTGAGCGGAATACCCCTTGTCCAACAGCAAACATAGACCCATCCGATTTTATGTACAAAGATTTAATTGGCAGTGTCTCTACATCCGGCATCGCGTTAGTCCATGTTAGCCCGGCATCACTGCTTATGTAAAGATAACCATATAAAGACCCAACCTGGTTTCGTGTATGTCCCAATCCGGCAAGAATAACTGCATTATTTGTGGGATCGATGGCAAGAGAAAGAATTGGTAAATCACCCGGGAGTCCGCTCGTATAATTCAACCACGTTGTAGAATTCGCCTCTAATATTGAACATCCTGAATCAGTTCCGGCGTATAAATTACCTGATACATCAAATTTTAAAGTATTGATGTTCAAATCAGAAATTCCATTGTTAACCGGGCTCCATGAAGCAACACCATCAAATTTAAACACACCTGCCCCGTTGGTTCCGCAAAACACAATTCCAGCCGGACTAACAGCAATAGCATAAACATTGGTGGAAGTTAAACCCGTTTGTATAGATGACCAGGATGACCCGTCGTAAATAAACATTCCTCCGGATAAACCGGTAACATCAATAGCGCCCGCAAATAAACGACCGGATGAATCTTTTGCTATTGCCCTTAGTGCAGGAGTTAAAGAACCGGAAAGCGGAAATCCTGTATTAGCCTTCGTCCAGATTGTCCCATTAAATATTCGTACTCCGGATTGAGAAGCTGCAGTTACAAGATTACCGTTTGAATTCAATGTAAATGCATTAGTCTCTAAAGCCTGGTAAGAACCACCAACACTGTAGCGTGACCAACTATCTCCATTATTTGTAGAGCAGTAAACTCCGGTTCCTTCCGTTCCTAAATAAACATTCCCAACGTTATCGGATATAATAGAGTAAACATTTCCAATCGGTCCGGGAATATATTTGAAAGTCTGGGAGACAGAAAACTCCTGGATGAAAAGTAATAAGAGTAAAATAGAATTAAGTCTCATTCAAAAAACTATTTCTGAATAATGAGTTTTTGTGTTGAGAAAAAAGTTCCTGCGCGTAAGTTATAGAAATAAACTCCCGTTGAAAGTTTGGAAGCGTCGAACTTTACTTTGTAACTTCCCGCTTCCTTTGCTTCATCCACAAGTGTAACGATTTCTTTTCCCAAAACATCATACACCTTTAATGTCGTTTGCAAAGACGGGGCATGCCCCGTCTCCGGGATGGAATATTCTATCATTGTTGTTGGATTAAACGGATTCGGATAATTTTGATGTAAAGCAAACTGTGATGGTAATTTTGTATTGACCTCTACTTCTTTTGAATATTCAAATGAACCGTCTATATCAATCATTTTTAAGCGGTAGTAACTTTTCCCGCTCACCGGATTAGCTTCAATAAAAGAATATTCTTTTGGAGAATTACTATTTCCGTTTCCTTGCACAAATCCGATCTTAACCCACGTATTTGGGGATGGACTGCCTTTTGCAGGCTGCGAACCGCCGGTTGTTTTTTCCACCTCAAATCCATAACTATTTACTTCAGTTGCTGTCTGCCATTTCAATTCAACAGAGTAAGATTTTGCCGCCGCTGTAAACGATGCAAGTTCCACCGGAAGTGGATCGTTTGCATTATTAGTATATCGCATCATAGTTGCTTTACCGGCCAAACTAAGATCAGAAAATGCTGTATATGGTGTTCCAAGTGAATTAATTGCGACAAGTGGATAGTCAATATCTCCGGATGTAATTGGATCAGCGCCAACAGAGACCCAATTCGACCCGTTGAATTTTTTAATTACTAATTTATTCGCATCCATATAAGAAACATACGGCGTTCCATCCGTGGCGAAAGCAATACTTGGCGTTGAGCAATTAAATCCGGAAACGACATCACCAACATTTACCCATGAAGTAATTCCGTCATACATCATTACCGTTACTTTACTTCCATTTCCACCATCGCTGAATACAACATAAGGATTATTTGTCTGTGGAAATTTTATCTTGATATAATATGCTGCTCCTATGGAGAATCCCCTCATACCGAGAGGAATCCAAGTGTTCTCCTCATATATCAGTCCTACATTCGTCCAATTAACGCCGTCAAAATATACTACCGAAGCTTTTTGTCCACTCGGTTCGGAATACCGCAAAGCAAAATATGGTGTACCCCAATTCGACAGAGTAAAGTTAAGATCAGAAGGCATTCCATTAGTAAAACCGGCTGTACCGATAGTAACCCAATTACTACCGTTAAAACACATTGCGGTTGGTTTACCACCGTTCGCACCGTCTGCAAAACCGATATACGGAGATCCATCAGAATGGATTGCAATAGAAATACTAGTTACGGAACCGGCAGAAAAACCAGCAGTACCGACTACCTCCCAGCTACTTCCATTGAATTTTTGCACTGTTGCTTTGTTACTGTTTGCACCGTCTTGATAAACTACATAAGGTATCCCATTAGATGATAACGTCATGTTCATATGTCCTGCTGTTCCAGCAGAAAAACCTATAGTACCAACTGCCACCCAGTTTGCTCCATCAAATTTTTTAACCGTTGCTTTCGAACTGTTAGCTACGTCCGTATATCCAACGTATGGAGTTCCGTCTGAAGCCAACGCCATACTTAAATAATACACCTGTCCGGCAGAAATTTCGGCGCTGCCCAAAGTGTACCAATTTTGTGCAAAACAAACTGAAAACAATGAAATAGAAAACAATACAAACCCTAACTTTTTCATACAACCTTTCTTTATTTATTAAAAATCATTTTTTTAAATTTAGTCATCGCGCCCGCTTGCAATCTGTAAAAATATACGCCGGAGGCGTATCCGCCTTTGGCGGAGACTCCGCTTGAAAGATTTGTCGCGTTAAATTGCACGGAATAATTTCCCGCCTCTTTCGTCTCATTTACAAGAGTTGCTACCTCTTTTCCTAAAACATCAAAAACTTTCAAAATCACATTCTGACGACTGCCAACCGAATACTGAATACTTGTAGTTGGATTAAACGGATTGGGATAGTTCTGAGACAGTTCGAAAGTTGAAATGTCCAGGTTGAATGAAACTTCAACTATATCAGAATATTCAAATGAACCGTCTATATCAATCATTTTCAAACGGTAGTAACTTTTCCCGCTCACAGGATTCGCTTCAACAAAAGAATATTCTTTGGGAGAATTACTATTCCCGCTTCCCTGTACAAAACCAATCTTTACCCAGTTATATTGCGATTTACTGCCGACTGTAGATTGCAAACTGCTGACTCTTCTTTCCACTTCAAATCCGTAACTATTTAATTCCGTGGCAGTCCGCCAATTTAAAGAAACATAAGAACCATTGATGTTTGCAGAGAATGAAGTTAGTTCTACGGGAAGAGGTGTTACAGTCGAAATCCACGATGGTGAATTAACCAATATGCCGTCTTGGTTATAGATAGTCAGATCATTTATAATTGTCCCCGATCCTTCATCTAAATTCCAATACCCTATTAAACCCGGTTCATTTCCCACTAATCCGCGATGCATAGCAGCATAAATGCTATCTATTGGGCGGGCGATATTCCAAATGCGTACTTCGTCGATTGAGCCGTTAAAGTAGTAACCATAAGGGTTTGAGCCTGAACTTGCCTCCGCTCCAATAATTAGAGAATTATGATTGGCATAGTGTATCGGATAAATTGCGCCGGCGTCATTGGTAAACATTAAAATGCCGTCAAGATATATTTTGGTATATCTCCCATCGAATGTTCCGGCAACGTGATGCCAGCCTGTCCCGAATTCACTTTCGTTAATGTATGCGTCCGCATAATTTCCATTTCTAAATACCCAGAAGTGGAGCCGATTTACACTGCTTACTTGCTCAATTTGAAGTTCATATCCCCCAAATTCTGTGTTGCCGATAATTCCGGGATATCCTGACCAAGAGCCAACATTTATCCATGCCTCCACCGTAATTGCGTTTGCAGGTTGAAGTGTATTGGTATAGGCAATGTTAACATATTGACTTAAACTGTTATTAAAAGAAAGTGCATAGTTTGTTTGAGTGTAAGATTGAATAGGAAATAAAAATCCAACAATAAAAAATAGCTTGAACACTTGATTCATAGATTAGCCTCTTTGATAAAAATAATTTCGTTTTACTAAGCGAATAGTTTTATCTAAGTAACAAATAGATTTTTTATTCGCAGTCAAAAATTACTTTGTTGTAAGCGTGAGAACTATAGAACAAATGTTCAGTTTTGAATTTTAGTGAGATAAAACACGGAAGTAATTACTTGAGGTGTCCCTGCATTTTTGCGACTGCTTCTCCACGGGTTCGCACATGAAGTTTCTGATAAACATTGTGCAGGTGATGACGCACAGTATATGAACTGATAAAAAGCGTTTCCCCTATCATTTTATAACTATGACCTTGAATAAGAAGTTCTAGAACTTCTCGCTCTCGATCGGAAAGATGCTGCGTTAACTCATTTTCCTTTGGATGTTGAAAGTGATTTAGAACTCTTCGGGCGATTGAACCGGTCATAGGTGCTCCCCCTTGAAAAGCTTCTTGTATCGCCTCAAGTAATTTCTCTTTGGTAGTATTTTTAAGAATATAACCGACTGCCCCCGCCCGAAGTGATTCAAATATTTTATCATCAGATGTAAAAACCGTCTGCATAATAACATGTATTGAAGGATACAAAACGCTGACTTCTCTAACGCAACTAATACCGTCTATTCCCGGTAATCCAATATCCATTAAAATAACATCCGGCAATAAATCTTTCATCTCGTTTAGTCCGGAGAGTAATTCCTTTGCAGTATGAAAAACATTTTTGCAAAAGAATCCCGATGCACTATTTATTACTGACTGCAAACCGAAGCATAATTCTAAGTCGTCCTCTACTATCCAGACAGTAATTGGGCGGTTTAATTGAATATTATCTGTTATCATGATGTAAACTTAGATTTTAACGATTTAAATCTCAATCGTACATTTGGATAGTTTTTAAGTTCATTATAAATTAAAAACCGTGCATTAATTATTGTTCCTTCACCGGATTTGGAAGAAATAAAACAATCGCCATCTGCCGAGGTTGCACGTCGGCGCATATTGTGTAAACCATTTATACGTACGAGATTCTCTTCGGTGAAACCAACTCCATCATCTGTTATACTCATCTCTAAATATCTTCCATCGTATCGAAGTAAAAGGGAGATAGTTTTTGCGTTTGCGTGATGTAAAATATTTGTGAGACTTTCCTTAGCTATTAGTAAAACCGCACGTTTGATGTTTAACCCAACTTTACACTTTTCAAGATTTTCAGTTTGGATATTTATAGAAATATTATTCTCTTCAGCAAGTTGTGTAGCATAAATTTGAATACGCTCAAAAACATTCGCGGCTTTATCGTTTTTAGGGTCAAGTGCCCAAACCACATCCTGAATTGATTCCATCAGATCTCTCGAAATAATTCCTATTCTACCCGGTGTCTGCTCAATTAATGATTTTTTTAAGTTGGCTGATTCATTTGTCGTGATATTCTTCTCTACAATATCAGAAAGAATGGATATGCGTGCCAACCCCGAGCCAATTTCGTCATGAAGGTCAGCCGAGATTTGCAGTCGCATTCTTTCGATTTGTAATTTCTTTATATAGAATGAGCGGTAAATAGTGAATACAATTAATACAATTAACAGAACAATAACTGGGGTAAACCACCAGCGTTTCCAAACCGGAGGAATAACATGTAACTCAATAGTAGCGGAGTTTTCACTCCAAAAACCATCTCTTCCGGCAGCTTTTACGTGGAAGATGTAATCTCCTGCATTTAGATTTGTATAAGTCACAGAGCGTCTTGAAAATGTAGTTGTCCAGTTCTGATCTAAACCTTCAAGTTTATAAGAATAAATATTCCCTTTGGAAAACTGAAAGTCAAGAGCTGCAAATTCAAAACGAACACTATTCTCATTCGGCTCAAGTGTTACAAAACCTTTTTCGTGTAAAGAGACTGCACGTGTTACAGGATTATCACCTTGTTTAAATGCTTGAATTACGATGGATGAAAAGAGTGGTTTGCTTTTAACAATTTGTGGAGTAACAATGCTTAATCCATGTGCACCACCAAAGGCAATTTTTCCTGAACGTAATAAGAGTGTAGCCCCCGTATTGAAAAGATCGTTTTGTAAACCATCAGCTTCAAAATATGATGCTTTTATTTTCAATGAATCATTCACAGCCATTAATCCGCCATAAGAGCTTACCCAAACTAATCCGTTCAAGTCTCCGGCAAAACCGACAATAACATCATTCAATAATCCATTTGCTGTTGTGTAATACCGAAATGAATTGTTCTTTGGATCAAAAATATTTATTCCAAGGCGTGTTCCTATCCAGATTCTTTTTTGTTGATCCTGGTAAAGCGAAAGGATAAAATGGTCACTCAAAGAGGAAGGTTCATGTTCATTTTTAGAGTAAGTTATTAGCTCATCTGAAACGGGATTTAATTTACACAAACCGGCAAATGTTCCTATCCACAAATCCCCCATCTCATCTTCAAGTATACTCCTAACCTGGTTATCAGGAAGTTGTGCATTTCTGCTTTCTTTACTATATCGTTTAATGAATTTCCCGAGTGAATCTAATACAACAACTCCGCCTTCGGAAGTCCCAACCCATAATTGCCCGTACCTATCAGGTGTAATTTCAAAAACAATATGATCTCTTTCATCATTTACCTTAGTCCCTTTTCCAAGTTGATGAATTACTTTTCCAGTAATGGTTGAATATGAAAATAAACCTCCTCCGTCAGTTCCTATCCAAAGAATATTATTTTTGTTCATGAACAACGCATTAATTTGATTTATCACTTTTCCCTCACTGTTTTTTAATAGTGAAGGAAAATGTTTAAATCGATTTAGAGATGAATCTAATTGCGTTAAACCTGAATAAGTTCCTATCCAAAGGTTATTGTCTTTGTCTTCAGTCAATCCTCTAACATATTGGTTTGGTAATCCATCTTGAAAATCAGATTGTTCTAGGAATGTTTTAATATTTGGATTGTAAGTGTGGATACTTAAAACTCCGAAAAGTCCATAACCAATCCAAACAACACCGGTTTTATCAATTGTTAAGGTTCGCGGAAGAATTTTATTTAATTCATTAGGGAATTTAGGTTGGGAATAAATATCAGTTGTTGTTTTTGTATTTTGATCAAAGCGGAAAACTCCGTTGTTCGTTGCTATCCAAAAAATACCGGACAGTTCTTCTTTGATTGATGTAATTGCAAAAATTTCTGTTTTAAGATTTGAGGACGTAAAAGGAATATTTGAAAAACTATTTTCTTCTCGTTTATATTTCCATAGCTTACCTGTAGAACCGAGCCAAATAGTATTTGATGAATCTTTATATAAAATAGAGTGATTGGTTTTTAGTTTAAGAGCGAAAGAAGGTTCAAAATTTATGACATCAATTTTGTCTAACGAATTAATCAGATAAATTTGGTTTGTTGATGCTACCCAAATATTTCCCGTCTTATCTTGAATAATTGATCTGATGGGGCCGAATGCGGTTCCAACCCAAAGGTTTCCGCTTGCATCACAAAATAGAGTTGTTGGAGAATTATCTGTCAGCGTCGCTTTATTATTCTTATTGTGAATAAATCTTTTTACTATTCCTGTTCTTGGGTTTAGTTTATTTAAACCATGTTCAGTTGTTCCAACCCAAATATTTCCTGATTTATCTTCACATAAACAGGAAACAAAACTTTCAGAGAGGGAAGTTGAATCGAATGGAATGGGGAGAAATACAGTAAAGGAAAAACCATCAAATCTGTGTAATCCATTCGTTGTTCCAATCCATAAATATCCGGGCTGGTCTTGAATTACTGAATAGATTTCTGT
>Ga0351856_1115_pt2 | contig 13272 bp, 12 predicted proteins | sample BONcelHFGM3001D8_FD_206798 | JGI IMG/M metagenome (GOLD analysis project Ga0351856, IMG submission 206798) | Enriched cells from coal bed in the Powder River Basin, Montana, United States - BONCAT cells FGM rep2 HSBNCT.FGM.300.1.D8 ... | reverse complement strand
AAGTTTATCGTGTGATTTCGACATCAAAGAGTTTTTCATTTTTTTTTGATGGTGGATTATGGTGTTCGGAAGAATTTCTTTTAATTCTAAAGTTTTACTTTCACCTTTTTCAATTTCGTCAGCCAATCTCATTTTTTATCTCCAATTCTTCTCATTACTTCTCCATTTTCGCACAATTATCTAAACAATACCGGATTTGACGTTAAAATATCTATATCAATATCGGTAAAATCTCTATCATTTGTCAGAAGAACAAAACCTTCTTCTTTACACAGAGCAATAATCCCCTTATCAGAAAAATCTAAATGATCCGCCTGAATAAAACTTTCAATATCAGATTTAGAAAAAGCTTTACCGGCAATATTAAATTTATTAACAATATTTTTACTTACTACCAGATAAATATCAGACAGAGCCTCCTGTCCGTCTTTACTGTCTCGAAAATTCTTAAAACGCATATCATTACGAGAGATATTTTTTTCCTGAAGATATTTTTCATATTCAGTTTTAATGGAACGATTGATAACTTCCGAAATAACGATAAAATCAACAAACATTTTATTTTTCTGTTTCAGTAATTTATTAAATATCGAAGAATAGTCACTTTCCCATTTATGTAAACCTGTAGGCCAGAAAATATACATAAGAACATTTGCATCAAAAAAAATTAACCTGTTGATTAAATATTGAATTTCACCAGACTTATAACACTTTGCCATAATTATTCCCCCAGGATTTCTTTAATTGAATCCTTCATCCTTTCAGGATTTTTATAATAAAGTTTGGCAGTCCTGACTACTCTTTTCAACAATGCACTGTCTTCCGGTAAAATTTGTTCTACAGATAAACTGTTTTTAATTTTATCCTCTTTAAAATCCCGATAGAGTTGTCCTATAGCAGTATTAAGAAATGCAGAGGTTACCATCTCCACATTCTGAAAAGAAAGTTTAACTTTTTTTTCTTCCTGTAAAGCTTTTTTTATCAGATCAAATACCTTCTGCCCATCATCTGTATCGACACAAAAATTATTGCCTACTATATTAAATACATTGATAATTATTTCATCCATAAGAAATACTCCTTTAAAAAATATCATCTAACGATATTTCATCGGATAATAAGTATGATGAAGTATCATCAGTTTTGAATTTCATATTGATAATTGTTCCTGGAAAAGAACCTGAAAACAATTTGCATTGCTCTGTTCCAGAATCAATCTGATAAAATCCATTGTCGCTGATTATTTGTATTCTACCTCTGTTTTTTGAAATAAATTCTTTTAAAATTGCTAATCCTATTCCTCCGGAAATACCATGTTTTGTAGAATGTCCATCATTAACAGCCCATTTAATTGCCTGTACTGACGAAAGATTGGAGCCAAATCTACCATTAATTCGATTCTTGAAACCTATACCGGTATCAGTAATTGTAAATTCTATTTCATGTCTGGCCGGGAAAAATTGACCACAGGTATAAATAAAATCTGTTTCACTATGAATCTGTGCATTTACAAATATTTCATAGATAGACTCACTAATTTTTTTCTTTAAAGCAGAAGTCATTTCCGGTAATTCCGGACGGTTCAACAATTCTGCCACCACATAACTGTGAAAAAATCTGCCATCAGCAGGTTTAAGTTTCAGATATTTAATAGTTGTATTGTTGACATCAACTACCTTCTGAAAACCAAAGTGAGAAAGAAAATTATTTTTTTTTAAAATCGTTTCTATATTTGCCGGTAAATTGCATATATTAACAATATTCAAATTTTCAATCAATTTATCAAGAATCCCACCAAGGGCCGAACTTAAATTAGCAGAAAACCATTGCTGTAAATAGAGTTCAATCGTATCAAACAGCTTCTCCCTGTTTTCATTGTACAAATTAATTAACTGCTGATAGCTATCAAAAGAGGTATCAATATTTCTAAGAGTAAAATTGCTCATAAATTCACCTTTTTAAGATTCTCTTTAATTAAAGCATTTAATTTTTCTTCCTCTTTTAACTGTTCTTCAAACTCTGCCTTTAACGTATTAAATCTCTCATTAAAATTAAAATCATCTTCATCATCGGGTAACCCTACATACCTTCCGGGTGTGAGAACATAATCCAGTTCTTTCACTCTTTCAATTGAGGAAGAATTGCAAAATCCTTTTATATCTTCATAATTACCATCTGGATTACGCCAGTTATGGTATATTCCGGCAATTTTCTGGATATCTTCCTCTGAAAGCTCACGAGTTCTCCGGTTGATCAGATGACCCATATTACGGGCATCAATAAAAAGAATTTCATCTTTTCTGTTGCGAAATTTTCCATTTTCTTTATTTCTGCTTAAAAACCAGAGACCTGCAGGAATCTGTGTATTTAAAAACAATTTTGTAGGAAGATTTACAATACAGTCAACTAATCTGGTTTCCACAAGTTCCTTTCTTATATCACCTTCACCGGAGGTTTTTGAAGTTAAAGCTCCTTTTGCCAGAACAAAACCTGCCTGCCCCCCCGGATTTAAATGGTAAAGGAAGTGCTGTATCCAGGCATAATTGGCATTTCCTGCAGGAGGAATGCCGTATTTCCATCTTCCGTCTGTTCGGAGGAGGTAGCCGCTCCAGTCGCTATCATTAAAAGGCGGATTTGCAATTACATAGTCTGCTTTAAGGTCTTTGTGACCATCATTTAAAAAAGAGCCTTCATTGTTCCATTTTACCTGTGAGCTGTCTATACCTCTTATAGCAAGGTTCATTTTTGCCAGCCTCCACGTTGTTTGATTACTTTCCTGTCCGTAAATAGAAATGTCGTTTACTTTTCCCTGATGGTCTGATACAAACTTTTCAGACTGAACAAACATACCGCCTGAACCGCAGCATGGGTCAAATACACGCCCTCTGTATGGCTCTAACATCTCAACTAATAATTCAACAACGCTTCTCGGTGTGTAAAACTGTCCTCCCTTTTTACCTTCTGCCAGTGCAAATTCTCCAAGAAAATATTCAAACACATGCCCCAGGAGATCTGCACTTCTGGCTCTGGCATCACCAAAAGCAATATTACTAATAAGGTCAATCAATCCGCCCAGACTTGTGGGATCAAGATTACCTCTTGCAAAAACTTTTGGTAAAACATCTTTAAGTGAGGGGTTTTCTTTTTCAATGGCATCCATTGCATTATCAACGTCTTTGCCGATTTCCGGAAGCTTTGCTCCTGACTGCAGATAAGACCAGCGGGATTTTCCCGGAACGAAAAAAACATTTTCAGCTTCGTATTCGTCTTTGTCTTCCGGGTCAGCTCCTGCATAGTCACCTTCACCCTGTATCAATTTGTTGTGTAGATCTTCAAAGGCATCGGATATATATTTTAAAAATATCAAACCTAAAATTATGTGTTTATATTCTGCAGCATCAATATTTTTTCTGAGCTTATCGGCTGATTTCCAGAGTTGTTTTTCTATTGGTTCGTTCGTACCGTTTGATTTATTGTTTTTTGCCATTTAATTCTCCTGCTTAGAAATGGAAATTTATTCACTGTCTTATATCGGGCGGGTTTAGAACCCGCCCCTACTTCTGCTAACTACCCTTCATAGGCTTCATCCTGTTCAATTGTAGAAAGTATCCAGTCAAAATTGCCTGAAGTTATCTTACCTCCGCAGTAATCACATATGCCTGCCATACTTATATGTAATTCTGCTCCGCAGTTAGGACAGGAATTTTCTTTCTTTTCCTTTGTATCTCCGGCAAAACCTGATTTTCTTATAAAAGTCCAGTATTCCGAGAAGGTTCTCTTTACGGTTTTACTGCCATCTACAACAGCACCGCTCCTGTTTACTGTATAATCTTTCATTCTGGCTTTAATTCTTACTGTTATAGCTTCGTAAAAAGCGTCCTGTTCTATTTTGACTGTTGTCATTGAAAGTATTTCAATATCTTCCAGACAGTTTTTCATACCTTCTGCTTTATACTGTTCTATCCAGTATTTATGCATTGAGAAAAGATAATCTGTTTCGAGAGGTCTCGCATCTTCCCATTTACAGGTTGACCAGGCGTGCTGTAGTTTAAAGAAGGTATCTTTTACTTTTTCAGAGAAATCTTTTGGATTAAAATTGGGATATCTCGTAAGAAATGCTCTTTTTGCCGCTTCAAAATTCGGCTGAAATACATGGGGAAGATCTGTTCCTTCTTCCACACCTCCTCCTCCAATCTGCAATGGAGGACGGGGATATTTTTCATAGATTTTTATCATATGTAACTGCCAGTGGAAATCTCCTCCCGTAACAACTTTGTCGCAGTAAGGACATGTACCATTTACTCTCAATTCTACAGGACTCCCGCATGAAGGACAGTGAAAAGAGGAAATCTCTTCAGGCCCTTTTGATAATATGCCAGGTTTTCTTTTTAAAGTCCATTTTTCTTTTACATAATATATTTTTTCATTACCTTTTATATGTTCAGAGTAATTTGCCTCGAACTCTACTTCTATTCTGTCATATACCCTGTCATAGGCTTTAAAGGTATCTATTTTTACGATATTTGAGGAACCTATTATAATATTATCCACTTTTTCAGGTTCTTCCGGTGTTCGGTATGCAGATATGCCATTTATGGATAAATAGGGACGAAGACTGTCCCATGATTTAGTACCCCTTGCAATCTGTACCTTTGTATAAAATATTTGAATAAAATCTAAAAATAAAGGTTTTGAAAAATTCGGATCCTTCTGTTTATAATACCTTATGCTGTCCGGGATGGAAATTTTATTGATCTGTCTCGTCCGTTGATGCCCTTCCTGTGGAGTCCATTTTTTTATATCAAAAACCGGATTGTTACTTCTTATACCCTTTTTTTCATCTTCCTTCTGTTTAAGATAAAGCAGTAGAACTATAACTCCTATAGCAAAGATCATCATACCACAGCTAAAGTCATCGGCAGCAGGATGGCCTCCGCTACCTGAATAGGAACCATGATACCCCCCGCCGCTGCTTTTATATCCTCCGCCGCTTTTATATCCTCCGCCGCTTTTGTATCCTCCGCCGCTTTTGTATCCTCCGCTGCTGCTTTTACGGCCGCCGCTGTATCTGTTTCCTCCTCCAACCCTTGCGTCTGAAACGGAAATTATAAATAGAGTCAATATAAATATTACTGACATTTTTATATAAAACTTCTTCATATTATAAAACCCTCCTTATCCTTCATAAGCTTCATACTGCTCTATTGCAGAAATTACCCGGTCAAAAATTCCCGAGGTTATCTTACTGTCACAGTACTGACATATACCTGCCATATTTATATTCAATTCTCCTCCTCAGTCAGGACAGGAATTTTCCTTTTTTTCTTTTGTATCCCCTGCAAAAACTGATCTTCTTATAAAAGTCCAGTATTCTGAAAATAATATTATTATAGAAATGATACAAATTTTTTTCATAACCCTTACTCCTTAGACATGTGATCAATTTTCCCTTCTTCATCATAATGATAAGTAGTATCTGAAGTATGTTTACCGGAATTTTTCAGATAATTAAAAATGACATATAGAATTAACAGGGCGACAGGTATGACTATAAATGTTAAAAAGCATCCATTCATCAAGCTTTTGCTGTTATCAGGAATTTCTCCTTTTTTATAAACAGGGCCTTTGTACAATTTGTCCTTATTACCCTCTCCTGCTTTCCATCCGCTGTTATCCCTGCAAGTCGGAGTCCTTCGAAAGGTTCCTCCTGAAGCCGGCCTATCGATAGTATTTAAGGTAATAAAGAAAATAGTTATAAATATGAGAGATAAATTAATACAGGAGCTTTTCACTATAATTACCCCCTTATTCTTGGTCTGTTCATTATTTCATCAGGATTTTCTTCTCCCGGCGGGAATGAAACCGATAGAAATGAAATACATGTGGCAAGTTTATCTGAAAAATCCTCTAAAGGTTTTTGACCGCAAAGAGCTTTATTAAGTTCAATGGTAAGACTGTTCCATTTATCTTTAGATATCTTTCCGTCTATACCGAGATCGGAAAGAATTTCAACACGTTTCTCGAAAAGTGATAGATAGAATAAGATGCCTGTTCTATCTTTTGTAGCAGAAACGCTTTCTTCGAAAAAGGCTATTTTTGCGGCTCTTTTAACCTGTTCTCTTCTTCTTTCTTCCCTTGTAAATAATCTCATAAACAATTCAATTTTTGTACAGATAATATAACCGACAAAATAAGTTATAACTACAAAGGGCATTACAAACCATGTATGTATATCAAAAGGAGAAAAAAGAATAAATATAAGTGTCAACATAGAGAGAATAAAACCGAATATTATCGGTACATCCCTGTAGCTTTCGGAAAATCTTGCTATGGCAATAACTATTTCTGCAGAGGTAGATTTTTCAACCTCTGTTACAGTATCTTCAAGCTTTGTCAGTGATTTTTCATTCAGGAAATTATTCATAATTTACCTGCCTTTCTTAAATTTTAATAATAAAATATATTAAGGTACAAAATTTGCACTATTTATAACAAGGAATTCGACACAGGTAATCGAATTTCCTATAAAATCATATTAGGAGGTTTAATTTAATGAAGAAAATTTCTTTTTTAGTCCTTGCTCTATTACTTTTTGTATCTTCCCTGGCCGGTGCTCAGACAGGTAATAAAAGATGGGGCTTAATAATAGGTATAGGTAAATATCCTGAAGCTGCAGGAGTAGAGAATTTTAATTATGTAGAAAATGATATAAATGGCATGGAAACATTGTTTAGAGAAAAATTTTCCGTTCCTGTTGAAAATATTATTGTTCTTAAAGACGAACAGGTGACAAAAGATGGTGTAAAAAAAGCCATTGCTGATATGTCAGGTAAAATAAGTGAAAATGATTATGTCTTTATATATATAAGGGCAAGAGGTGTAGATACTTTCCCCGATTTCAACAATGATGAAAAAAGCGGGTATGATACATGTATAATTCCCTATGACTGTCAGTGGAAATATCCTAAAACCTATATAAGTGATGACAGTTTAAGCCTCTGGCTCAAAGATATTAAGGGGAAAATCATTGCCTTCTGCGATGTCAACGGAGGAGTCGATCTTATAGATTTACATTCAAATAAAGAGCTACAGGGAAGAACTCTTATACTCGGGCCTTCTCCCGGAACTGAAGCAGATGAAGATTCCTCTCAGCGTGGACTTATGACAAATTTTCTCATAGAGAAAACAAATGAACTTTATGAAGATTATCTTGATGAAATAAGAAGTAATTCCGATGAAGCTCAAAATTTAACCATATCAATAATAATAGATGAAGTTAAAAAGAAGATGAACGGCTTTTTAGAAGACAGAGGCCGTATGGGAGAATTATCCAGTGATGGTAAACTGGATGGCAAATCAATAATTATTTTGAGCAAGTAGGATGTCAGTGACCAGTGACCAGTGAACAGTGACCAGTGAACAGTGACCAGTGAACAGTATATTATTATTTACTGAGGCACCTGTCATTTTTTCCTGGTCATTTCTCTTCACTTCACTCTTCACCCTTGACTTTTCACTACTCACTAATATTTGACTTTTATGTTATAATATAATAAATATTTTTAAGGAGGTAACTATATGGATCCATGGTCTAATATGTGTGGTATATTTTTTGCCATAGTTTTTCTGGGAGCCATAGGTCTGGCTGTATTTTTAAATTTTGTGCCTGTTCATCTTTACATTACAGCATGGGCTGCAGGAGTAGATGTCGGACTCAGCCATCTTGTAGGAATGAGGTTTCGAAATGTTCCGCCTGATAAAATAATATTTCCTCTTATCATGGCATCTCAGGCAGGCATATATATGCCTATAAGGGAACTTGAAGATCATTTTCTTGCAGGAGGAAGGGTGAATAATGTTGTAAGTGCCGTGATTGCAGCAAATAAAGCAGGCATACCATTAACACTTGATAAGGCAAGGACAATCGATCTTGCAGGAAGAGATGTGCTGGAAGCTGTAAAAATGAGTGTAAACCCGAAAGTAATAAAGACTGCTTTTATAGAAGCTGTAGCACAGGATGGAATACAGCTTAAAGCAACATGCCGTATTACAGTAAGAGCCAATATTGAGAAACTCATAGGAGGTGCAGGTGAAGAAACAGTACTTGCAAGAGTCGGTGAAGGTATTGTAACAGCTATAGGTTCATCTCACAGTCATAAGGATGTCCTGGCAAATCCTGAAATCATATCTGAAGCAGTGCAGTCCAAGGGGCTTGATGCAGGAACTGCTTATGAAATATTATCAATAGATATTGCAGATGTAGATGTAGGAAGAAATATAGGAGCACAGCTTTCTCTTGACAGAGCAAATGCAGATAAACAGATAGCACAGGCAAAGGCAGAACAGAGAAGAGCTATGGCAGTGGCAAGAAGCCAGGAAATGAAAGCCCTGGTTGTACAGGCAAGAGCAAAACAGGTTGAAGCAGAAGCAGAAGTACCTAAGGCCCTTGCAGATGCACTGAATACAGGAAAATTTTCCGTTATGGAATATTATGAAATGCAAAATATGATAGCAGATACTAAAATGAGAGAAACTATTGCAGGACTGAGTCAGGGAAAACAGAGTTCTGTGTAGAGAAAGGAGACAGGATAAAAATGGGTATGTTTATAGCTATAATTCTGTTCATAGTGTTTATGATAGGTGTAATTGTATTGTATTTCGTTCCTATACCTACATGGATAAAAGCTTTTTCCGCAGGTGTACATGTAAGCTTCGGGGATTTCATAGGAATGAGACTCAGGAATGTTTCGCCTGATAAAATAATAGATCAATTCATCATGTTACAACGTGCAGGTATCCATATAAAAAGACAGGAGCTTGAAGCACATTATCTGGCAGGCGGCAACATAGCTGCCGTATCTTTAGCTCTTATAGAAGCCCATAAGGCAGGTATACCTCTTCACTTTGCCCAGGCAGCAGCTATTGACCTTGCAGGAAGAAATGTACTGGAAGCAGTGAGTATGAGTATAAATCCCAAGGTTATAAAAACACCTCTCATAGAAGCAGTAGCAAAAGACGGTATTCAAATGAGAGCCACAGCAAGGATTACTGTAAGGGCAAATATTGAGAAACTTATAGGCGGAGCAGGTGAAGAAACAGTAATAGCAAGAGTCGGAGAAGGTGTTGTAACTACAATAGGTTCTGCAGAATCTCATAAAAGAGTCCTGGAAAATCCAAATATGATTACACAGAATGTACTCAGACGTGGTCTTGACAGGGGAACAGCTTTCGAAATACTTTCCATAGATATTGCAGATGTAGATATTGGGAGAAATATAGGTGCCCAGATTCAGATAGAACAGGCAAATGCAGATAAACTTATAGCACAGGCTCATGCAGAAAGCAGAAGGGCTGAAGCTATAGCAACAGAAGAAGAAATGAAAGCCCGTGTCGAAGAGATGAGAGTAAAGGTTATAGAGGCAGAATGTCAGGTACCTTTAGGACTTGCAAATGCCCTTCGAGAGGGAAGACTCGGCCTTCCGAACAGTAAATCAACATCACAATTGCCAGGGAAGCCTCCTACCGGACAGCTGACATCTTCTTACAGGTCAGTATAGAAAGGGTTTTACAGTGGTTAAATGTACAAAATGTTATGCTATTAATAAACCTGAAGCAAAGTTCTGCGGTTCCTGCGGGCAAACCCTTGTACCGGCAGGACAGAGATCTGTACAGACTTCTCCTTCCAGGCCAGTCTATAGCCCTCCTGTGAGAAATACTTCTATAAAACCTTCTTATAATCTTCCTGTAAGAGTTGGCCCTCCTTCTATGCCTGCCGTAACAAGAACTGCTCCTGTTGAACCATCCAAACAATGGTCATCAGACGGGGAACTTGAAGATAATTTTGCTTTGAGCACAATAGAAGATGAAAATAGTTTTTCTTCTGACCTGGTAGAAGATAAAAAAGACAGCTATTCTCTTGATTTAGTGTCAGAAGATGAAGCAGATGCCTATCATCTTACGGAAGATTTTAAAAAACAGGAGCCATCTCCTGATATAAGAGATGAAAGAAAGGTTGTTCCGGCAGAAACAAAATCTTCTGATATGAATATAGTGAACAGCCTTTTTTCAGGAGACAGAAATTTAATGGAATTGTTTATAATACAGGAGATAATGACTCCTCCGAAATTCAGGAGGAAATAATAATTCTTTAAGGGTTGTGGGTGTTGGGTTATGGGTGTTGGGTCAGGGAGATTAAAAAACCATAACCCAACACCTAAAACCCAACACCCATAAATTATTTTGGAGGAGCAGGTGGTCCGCCGGGAGGCGGCGTATTGACAGGAGTCTTCACAGGAACTGCCGTCGGAGATGGAGTAAGAGTTCCTGCCGGTAAAGGAGATGGTGCAGGTGTAGTTTCTTCCTTTATTCCTTCTTTAATATTCCATTTTATAAGTTCCAGTATAAGATAATTATTTATTTTTACCGGTATAAATGTAAGTGTGACCATATTTTTTATCTCTATTGTTACAGGTTTTCCAGGTTCTTCAATGATTATTTCATCTATTTTTTCGTTTCTCTTATAGATTATAATCTTATAAAGATCTTCCTTCTTCTCTGTAACAGGTTTTATGTCATACATATCATAATTTTCTATATCATATATCTCCTGATCTATATCATCTAAAGGTGTTGGAGTAATCTTATCAGATACAGGTCCGGGAGTAACTTTATCGAGTGTTGGAGTAACCTTATCTGTTACTTCTTTCTTTATTTTACCTGAAGGGTCATGAAGATCTTTCATTATATCATCAATATATGGTTCCATTCCTTTATCGTCTGTATCATCTTTTCTTTGAACCTTTTCTGCCATAAAATAAAAACCATCTGCCAGTGGTACCATAGTATCAGAAGGAATGGCATCTGTCTGTTTCTTTTCAACAGGCTTAAGTATTAAAATCTTTGCCCTGCTTAATTTTGATAAATCCAGTAAATCTTTAGGATTAATCCGGTTAAAAGTTGCTTTTACAGAAGGATACCAGTCAATTGATTTTGTATCATCATCATTTCCTGAAACTGAAGATACAGGTATTTTACTGTCCAGAAAAACCTTTGGAATAGATATTCTGTTTGCTCCGCCGTAATCATAGGCAGGGAGAGATGTTTCCACAGGAACCCAGCCTATTTTGTTTATCCAGACTTCAGACCAGACATAGGGCCCGTTTGCTACTACAAGTCTTGCAGGAACTCCTGCTGCTTTACAGAGAGAACAGAAGAGTCTTGCTTTTGACCAGCATACTCCCGTATTTTTCCTGAGGGTTGTTACTGCGTCTTCTACCAGTCCTTCTTTTGATGTTGTTGTTATAAATTTATCTCCTGTGCTGTTTTCACTGATATTAAGGAAATAATTATAGGGCATATCACGGAAGAGGGAAGAATAAAGTATATCCTTTACAGTAAGAAGCATATCACCGGAAGAACTTTTTTTAACAAGACTGTTTGCAGCTTTATATATATCAGGATTATCAGAAGGAAGATAACGGCCGGGAAGGAGGTATTTTTTTATTTCTGCCGGTATAGCCTGCGGGAAAGGATAGGGTTTTTTCGAGTCTATCACAGGTTTACTGTAATCAGTAACATATCCGTAGGACAGGAAATCGGCATTTTTAATGTCTCCGCTGAATTCTGCCCAGCTATTGCCCATCATATCCTCTGTAATGGAATAGGACATAGCCCCCCCCTGTTCCAGACTGACTCCATCACCCCAGAAAGCTCCGTATGACCATATGACATCTCCGTAATGATCTGACGGAAGGGCAAAACGAAGGCTTATTCTTTCATTTTTCTCACTTACTCTCTGCCAGTGATATGAAGAAGTATTAAAATTTTCCGGTTCAGGTTTATGGATACCTTCTTTACCGTTAAAAGAAAAGTAATCGGAAAAATCCGGTTTTCCTATAAGATTAAATTTACCATTGAAAGGAAGTCTGGAATAAAGATCTTTAAAAACAGGATCACCTTTAAGGGTATCTCTTTTTTCTTCATGAAGAACAGAAAATCCGCTGTAAGTGGCAAACCATTTGTTATTATCTCTGTCAACTGCAACAGACCCGACATAATTACTTACAAGGCCGCTGTTTTCAGCTTTGAAATTTTTGAAACTTCCGTCTTTTTTTAAAAATGTTGCTCCTCCGCCCCAGTAGCCAATCCAGAGAGTGCCATCAGTTTCAAAGGCCAGGGATGTTACAAAATTACTTATTAAAAATTTGTCATTTTCTGATCTGTAATTAGTCCAGTTTTCTCCATCGAAAACTGACAGGCCTTCTGAAGTGGCGAACCACATTTTTCGATCAACAGGATTTTGAGCTATACATGTAACAGAATTACTTACAAGGCCGCTGTTTCCCATAGAGTAATTTGTCCATTTCAGACCTGATTTTTTTACTTCTTTTAAAACAATGTCTATTTCCTTTTCCGTAAAACCCATTTGTTCCAGATTGTCAGTCATTTCTGTTTCAGAATATTTCTTATTTTTTATACTTTCCAGCAGTTCTATTTTACTTTTCTTATCTCCTTCTTCTTTATTATCTTTAAAAGAAGGTTTTAAATTTTTTATTGTTTCATTATCAATACTCAGACCAGGTTCCAGTGTAGAAAGACCTCCGTCCCATATACCGAACCATAAATTCCCATCTTTATCTTTAAAAGACGGAACTACCTTGTTTCCTGCGAGGCCGTTATTTCTGTTGTAAACAGTCCATTTTCCTCCCTGATCCATCATGGCTACTCCTCCGCCGAAAGTGGACATCCATAGATTTTCATAATCATCTAAAAGAATAGAAGATACTCTGTTATCAGGAAGAGCACTGTTTGCTTTATCATAAGTTGTTCTCTTGCCTTTTCTATCCAGTTTGGTAACACCATAACCGGTAGCGAACCATATTCCCCCTTTACCGGTCTTAGGAGCATCTTCCTTCGAGAGAGGTAAAAATAATATGTCATTTATTCTGTTATCTGCAAGGCCATCCTGTGCAGTAAAGGAAACAAACTGACCTCTCGGGTTGAAGACACTGACACCGCCGAATTTCGGGTCTGCATCATTACCTGTGCCAATCCAGGCATAACCCTGTGGGTCGAATTCAAATGTAAGGACTCCGTTGTAAACAAGTCCATCTTCTTCCGTGCAGGTAATCCAGTTGTAAAGTTCACTTTTCTCTTCTGAGGATTCACCTGACGTTAAAATTATTTCTATTTCATCTTTTTTAAAGCCAAGATCATATAATTTAGAAGTAAGTTCTTCTTCTGTAAATTTTTTATTTACCAGTTTTTCCAGAG
>Ga0351856_1146_pt1 | contig 13482 bp, 16 predicted proteins | sample BONcelHFGM3001D8_FD_206798 | JGI IMG/M metagenome (GOLD analysis project Ga0351856, IMG submission 206798) | Enriched cells from coal bed in the Powder River Basin, Montana, United States - BONCAT cells FGM rep2 HSBNCT.FGM.300.1.D8 ... | reverse complement strand
ATCGATGCCGGCGTGAGGAACGTATTTGGGGCGCACGAGGCGACGGCGCAGGAACCGTCCGGGCTCGTAGTCGAGTTGCTCGCTGACTTCCTCTCCGATCCGTCGCCATGCACCCGGATCGGCCACGACTTCTTCGGGCTCGAGGACTTGCTCGACGAGCGGGAGGTCTTCAGGCCAGCGTTCCCTGGCATTGCGACGCTTCTCTTTACGGCCGCAGGGTTCGTGGTTCGGAGCCTCCTGCAGCTCAAGAGCCCAGGAGGCGTCGGCTTTTCCCGACTCAGACTCCGATTGCCCGCCCAGCAGCAGTTCGAGTTGATCCGGACTCAACGCCTCGCTGCTCTTGCCGAAGATGCGTCGAACTAGCAGATCGATCTTCTGATGCAAGAGTGCGTTTTCGCGCTCAAGAGCTTCAATTCGGGCAATCAACTCAGCTTTGCTAAGATGCTCCATCGATCCCCAAACGATAAGCATTCGGCGTGCCGGATACTTAGCAAGTATCACCCTTGCGATGGTTGGTCCTCCTCGCGTTCATACCACGCTCGCAGCCGCCCACCCTTGAGATCAACCCCGTCGGTGAGCATCGCAAACGCCTCCGGTGCCAGCCGCAGCTTGACCTTCCCGCCATCAGCCCGGCTCGGCCACGAGAACGTCCCGGCTTCCAGCCGCTTGGTCATCACCCATAGCCCGCTCCCATCCCAGTAAAGCACCTTGATGCGCGTGCGCCGCCGGTTACCGAAGACGTAGATCGTTCCACCCCGCACGTCCTCCTGGAGCCGCTCGCTCACCAGCGCCGCCAAACCGTTGAAGCCCTTGCGCATAACCATTCTGGATTTGTAATGGCATTGCTTACACTAGTATATGTCTTCGCCACTATAATTCTTGCCATATTAGCGCTTGTCGCGAATCACATATCGAGCAAACAATTAAAGACAACCATTCTTCTCGAAAAGGAACGTTCTCGCCCCTATTTGGTTTTCGACTTATTCATAGAAGACCATTTCGTCCACGCGATAATCAAAAACATCGGACAGACCGAAGCTCGGGGTGTCACAATCGAAATCACCCCCACGCTCCATGAGGTGCAACTGATTTTTGGACCGTTTTGTGTTTTAGTTTACTGAGTGGATCTGGGCCTCAAACTGGCTCGGGGTTTTGTATCCGAGGGCCGAGTGTTTGCGGTGGGTGTTGTAGTAGCCTTCGATGTATTCGAAGATTTCGGTCTGGGCGTCGGCGGCGTTTTCAAAGCAGCCGTCCTGAAGCATTTCGAGCTTGAGGGTTCCGATGAAGGATTCGGTCCAGGCGTTGTCGTAGGGGTTGGCCCGGGCGGACATGCTCTGGCGCAGGCCGTCCGTGGCCAGGGCCTTTCTGAAGGCCGTGCAGCCGTATTGGCTGCCGCGGTCGCTGTGAAAGATGGTGCGATCTGAGGGACGTGTGGCGAGGGCTTGGAGGAGCGCGTCGAGAACAAGATCCGAGCGCATATGATTGGCCAAGCTCCAGCCGACAACGCGGCGTGAGCAGAGATCAATGACGACCGCGAGATAGAGCCATCCGGCGCTGGTCGGAATGAAGGTAATGTCTCCGGCCCAAGCCAGATCGGGAAGATCGGGTAAAGGGCTGCCGGAGATGAGATTGGGGGAAGGTTTGTCCGCCCTTCCATCGCTGGTTTTTGGCAAGAAGGTTTTCGGCTGGATGGCGTGCAAGGATCTCTGGGCCATGATTCGTCGGATTCTGGCCGGAGCACAAAGCACGCCGCGATCAGAGAGTTCCTGAGAGAGACGGCGGTAACCGTAACGCCGCCGATGGCGGCGGAAGACCGCTTCAATGAGGTCACCAATTTCGACGTCGGCCACCTGGGTCGCCGTAGGCGTGGCGGCGTGGTAAAAGCTGCTGCGAGCCTCGCCGAGCACGGCACAGACCATGCGGATGCTGCCGCCAGTTTTTTGCGCGACGAGCTCAATCATCGTGCGGCACTCTGCTGGGGTCTGCTCCCGAGGATGACGGCAGCCTTTTTTAAAATGTCGTTCTCAAGTTTGAGGGTGAGGATTTCGCGCCGCAATCTGGGCAGTTCGTCCGCTACGGGCTCCTCGCCTACGGCTCGGACCCCTCCGCTCCCGAACTGCCCAGATTGCCCAACATTGCGAACCCACTTGTAAAGGATCCCTTCACCGACCTCGAGGTCCCGCGCCACCTCTGGCACGGGTTTTCCCAGGTTCACAAGGCCCACCGCCTGGGCTTTAAACTCTGCTGTATATCGTTTTCTGGTCACCGAATTCATTGTCTCTTATTCTCCTATTTTGTGGTCCAGAAATCTCGCGCACCTCAGACGAGTGTCTCAACCGGGAGCTCTTCGCCAGCCTGGCCGAAGCCCGCGTCATCCTCGAAGGCTGGCGCGTGGAATACAACACTCTCCGTCCCCATGGCTCCCTGGGCTACCAACCCCCAGGGGAGTTCGCGGCGGCGTGAAAGTCCCGCCTCCAGTCGCCCTCCGGGCTCCTTCCGTCGGGACTTGCAATCAACCAGAAAACCAACCAAACATCACAACCTGTCCCCGCTTAACCTTTACTTTTAAACTGTCCCTCTTCCGGGGGCAGGCCACAAGGGGGCAGGATCAAGGCCCTGCCAGAAGGTCTCCACAAGTCCGTGCTCCGGGAGTGGGAGCGTCGTAAATCACAGGTCCGCTCCCTGGTTGAACACCCCTTTCATATCGTCAAGAATCTCTTCAAATATCGAAAGGTGCGCTACCGCGGCCTGGCCAAGAATACAGCCCAACTTTACACGCTCTTCGCGCTGGCCAATCTGGTCATCGCCGGTCGCTCCCGCAGAACCTTCCCGGCACTCTGAAGCCACCTCGATAGAGCTCTTCAACCACAAACTGATCCTTCTTCGAGCGCCCGTGCTCCTCTCCGCACCGCTCTCCAACCGCCAACCCGCCTCAGAAAACTGCCCAACTACCTCCCCTTGCTCGGATAATGCCAACTCTTGGAAATTACGCTTTGTTCAGCGCTTCCTTAACTCTCCTCTTGGAGCCAATTAACGAGTCCGATCACGAGCAGTATTATTGCTGGCTTGCTGAAACCGGAGGAAGCGGACGGTAGGCCACCATCCCCTTACTGGCATATGGAGGAATGATCAAACTCTGGTTAATGAATTCCTCTTTTACTGACTGAATCAAACTGTAACCGCCTTTGCCATCCGGCAGCATTGGCGTGCCCCAGAGGTTGCGGCACACGACGTGCTTCGCAGGCAACACTTCAGCAAGCAGTGTGTTGTTTAACAATTCCGTGTCCTGTAGGGTAGCGGTCGGCATAACCCCGCCTGCAAACACGCCGCCAGCGACAATCAACCAGATCATAGGATCGAGAATGCTTTGTTTCAGGCAGGAAAGTCAACGAAATGCTTCCTGCGGCAGCAAAAGCCAGAAGCCAGAAGTCAGAGTTGCAACCAATACTGTAACTGATGCTTGATTGAGAGCGACGCCTCCTCCTTTTGCTGCTGCCGAAGGATTGCAAGCATCTGTTCGATATGGGAATGGATGTCAAATGCCTCCCGTGACCACCGGTCCTGAAGTGCATTTTGCAGCAGTGAATTCGCCTTGCCATCCACTTCGCCGCCAATACTTCGTTTCGGATTATTTACCTGTACCATGAGCTTCCGCTCATATTCGTTTCGTTTATTCAATGCGCCTCTCAAGACGCCACAAAGTCCGATCGCTGTCGCAATTTGCTGGGATTTGTAGAGCGAACCAGATTGCGCCGAAACAAAACGCCCGTGTATTTTCATCAGCTTCTCATTGAACTCCATGAGGTCTGCATTCCCCAACGGCCCAGTAAGCGATTCTTCATTTTTTTTGACAAGACCCGGAAGCTGAACCAGTTCCGATCCCCACGGAAAATAACCACAAGAATACCGAAACCAACCGAGATACCCGATCGCGACCACCAGCAGGAAGAGGATGAATTTCCGCACGCCAACTGTTTGGCGGCACGTTTCAGGAAGGTCAATTCATTATGGCACTTTTCAGCAACTTCATCCGATGGAGAACTGTCTTGTATGTCTCAAAAAAGCGGATTCGAATGCTCCGGTGAAGATCCCTCTCTTGATCCTCATTATGATCGTTGCGCTGGCATTCCTTGCTGGCTGGGGCTCTGCAAACCTACGAAAAGCATCTCTCACTTCCGAGCACTCCCCTGCCCCATCACCCGGCGTTTCGTCCACTCTCACGAAACAAGCGGATGTATCGGCGAGCCGCCTGGAGGCAGCAACGGCAAAAACAACATCTTTCAGTGAATCCTCAAGTCTCCGTGAGGAAATCACCCGTGCTTTTCAGGAAAGCCAACAATCCCGTCGTTGGGCCGACCTGGCTGCCATCTCCCGTCTCATCACTGCCGAAAATGGACGAGAGGCAGCAGATGCCGTTCGCAATCTTGTCGGCAACCGCAGCGAAGGATTCATGCTTCAATTCATCCTTGCAGCATGGGCAAGACAGGCTCCCCTAGCTGCCCTGACCTACGCCCAAGCACTTCCAGCCAATGATAAATGGCAGGAGCCGTCTGTCCTTGGGGCTATCTCTGGTTGGGCGGAAACGGACCCTGTGGCCGCACGCCAGTGGATAGATAGCCTTTCCTCCGGCCGTCTACAGCAGCGCGCCTATAGCACACTCATGCAAGCCCTGGCGCAGGAAAACCCCGACAGCGCCTTGACCCTCCTACAGTCCGGCTCCATCCCAGGCTCGCAGAGCATGCATGCCTACAGCATCTTCGGCACTTGGGCAGAGCGCGACCCTGTCACCGCAGCCCAGCGCGCCATATCCCTCCCCCCCGGCGATCTTCGCAATAACGCCCTGCGCATCGTCGCCTCCCGATGGGCGGATGCCGATATTGAATCTGCACTCACTTGGGCTAGCGAACAGCCAGCCAGCGGTCAGCAAAATGAAATTTTAGGTGAAATTTTACAAACATGGTTCCAGCAAGATTCCAACTCCGCAACGGAATGGCTCTTGCACCAACCCGCAGGTCCGCAGCGCGATCGCATCATCGAGCGTTCCAGCTATGCCGCCATGAACGAAGACCCCGCCACGGCTCTTCGTCTCGTAGCCCTCATGAGCACACCACGCTCTCAGGACTCTTTACTCAACCGCATCACCTCCAACTGGGCACGCAGCGATCCGGCATCCGCCCAAAAATGGATCGAAGCACAAACGGATCCCACGATTCGGAAATCCGCCTGGCCCAGCTTCATCTCCTCATTTGGCCGCATCGATCCCGTTGGCGCGGCAAAACTCGTTGGACAAATCCCGGAATCCGACATTCGCGGCACCGCCATCACAAATCTAGCCAACTCCTGGGCCGACATCGACCCCGCGACAGCAGCCAACTGGGTTCAGTCTCTCGACGCAGACTCGCGCGGTGCAGCCCTCTCAAATGTAATGTCCCAATGGACACGCAAAGATCCCGAAACGGCCATGGAGTGGTTTGCCGAGGTTCCCAAAGGAGCCGATCGAGATAATGCCATTCGCCAATTTTCACGCTCGCTGATCGAAAGTTACCCAGAAGCCACCATGGAGTGGGTCAATTCCATCTCCGACGAAAAAGTGCGTGATGCCGCACTTACAAGCGCTGCATCAAGCTGGATGCGCAACGATTCCAAAAACGCCCGCGCCTGGATCAACCAATCCTCCCTGCCCGCTGCAACCAAACAACGCCTCAGCGGAGCTACAGACCATTAAAAGCCCATTTCCTTCGAAAACAAAAAAGGCGGTGTTTAACACCGCCTTTTTTGTTTTTAAATTGCCAATCCAATCAGGCCTTCTCGACCTGCCAGTATTCGAGCTCCACCGGTGTATCCCGTCCGAAAATACTCACCGAAACTCGCAGTTTGCCGCGCTCCGGATCGATCTCCTCGACAATGCCATTCTGATTTTGGAACGGACCGTCAGCTACTTTCACTTTGTCGCCGACTTCAAACTCGATCTTCGGCTTAATGCTATCCTCCGCCCCCTTCATCTGAGCGAGCATGCCTTCGACCTCTTTTTTACGCATGGGAATCGGCCGATCTTTCGCACCGGCGAATCCGATTACTCCATTTGTTTCACGAATGAAATACCAGGTTCTGTCCACGAGCTGGTTGTTCTCATCGAGAAGATGCATATTCACGATGATGTAACCAGGGAAGAACTTGCGCGTGGTTTCCGTCTTCTTTCCACGCTTGATCTCCTGCACTCGCTCCGTGGGAATGAGAATGTCAAAAACAACATCCTCCATTTCCTCGGTTTTGATGCGTTTCTGGATGTTTTCCAAAACTTTCTGTTCCTGTCCGGAAAGGACATGAACCACAAACCACTGATCGCGCGGGGCAAGACTCATTAAAACTACCTTTAGAACTTCGCCAGAAATCCGACGATGTTAACCAGAATCAAATCGAAAAATGCAATATACCCACCGATGATCAACATGGCGATGAGAACCACAACCGTGGAATCCCAAAGCTCCTTGTAACGCCTGAAACCCTTTTCATTCGGGTCCCAAGGCCAGGAGGCCTTGCCAAGCTCTGTTCGAACCTCGGCGGTAAATCGCGATAATTTCCCAAACATTCCGTAATATTATTTATAACTTACTTTACTGCAATTGCTTGGAAAACACAGGCCAGGAGGGACTCGAACCCCCAACAAACGGTTTTGGAGACCGCTACTCTACCAATTGAGCTACTGGCCTTTGTCAACAAAGACGACTTGTGTTGTTAGTCGAGAATATCAGCAACACGTCCTGCACCAACAGTGCGGCCACCTTCGCGGATAGCGAAACGGATGGTCTTCTCCATGGCGATGGGCGTGATGAGTTCAACTTCGATCGACACATTGTCACCAGGCATCACCATTTCAACTCCTTCAGGGAGTTTAATGGAGCCGGTTACGTCGGTCGTGCGGAAATAGAACTGCGGACGATAGTTCGAGAAGAATGGCGTGTGGCGGCCACCTTCATCCTTGCTCAGAACATAGATCTCAGCCTGGAATTTCTTGTGCGGCTTGATCGTGCCCGGCTTGGCGATAACCTGGCCGCGCTCGATGTCTTCCTTTTTCACACCACGGAGAAGAATGCCGACGTTGTCACCTGCACGAGCCTCATCGAGAAGCTTGCGGAACATTTCGATGTCCGTAACGGTCGTTTTCTTGGTGTCACGAATACCGACGATCTCGACTTCCTCCATTTTCTTGAGGATGCCACGCTCCACACGTCCGGTGGCGACAGTGCCGCGACCTTCAATGTTGAAAACGTCTTCAACCGGCATCAGAAAAGGTAGATCGATCGGACGCTCAGGAAGCGGAATGTAAGCATCAACTGCTTCCATCAACTGGATGATCGACTTCTCGTACTCAGCGTCACCGTTGAGCGCCTTGAGGGCGCTGCCTTTGACGATCGGAATATCGTCGCCAGGGAATTCGTAGCTGGAGAGCAACTCGCGCACTTCCATTTCAACGAGTTCCAGAAGCTCTTCGTCGTCCACCATGTCCACCTTGTTGAGGAAGACTACCATGGAGGGAACCCCGACCTGGCGGGAAAGAAGAATATGCTCACGCGTCTGAGGCATTGGGCCGTCTGCCGCGCTCACCACGAGGATCGCTCCGTCCATCTGGGCGGCACCGGTAATCATGTTCTTCACGTAGTCAGCATGCCCGGGGCAGTCGACGTGCGCGTAGTGACGATTCGCCGTCTCGTACTCCTGGTGTGAGGTATTAATCGTGATACCGCGCTCTTTTTCCTCGGGCGCATTATCAATATCCTCGTATTTCCGCGCTGTAGCACCGCCGCTTTTTGCAAGCACAGTAGTGATCGCAGCGGTGAGCGTCGTCTTGCCATGATCCACGTGTCCGATCGTGCCGATGTTCACGTGGGGTTTCTCTCGCTTAAATGTATCTTTAGCCATCTTGTTGTTGTTGGTGTTTCTCACCGTTTTCAGGATCCGTGGAGCCCACGACCGGGTTTGAACCGGTGACCTCGTCCTTACCAAGGACGTGCTCTACCGACTGAGCTACGTGGGCATCTCGGGGCACTTCGGCCTTAATGGGAACGGATCCTTATGCGGTATCAGTTCAATCTCCGTAAAAAGGGTGAAAAACCCCGCCCGTTTCCTTCTTTTGGAACGGCCAGGACCCTCCTTCCTTTTGGCGAAAATTGAACGCACAGAATACCGGAGCGTTCGGGGGTGTCAAAAGGAAAAATAACGCTGATTTTCGATATTTCTCGACAGGAACTCCGGCATTGCCCGACTCCGCCGCGAAAGGCATTCTTGCGAACGTGAACCTTGCCGATTTTCGACGGGAATACCGCGCCCAACCACTCTCCACGAGCGATCTCGCTCCCGATCCGATCGTTCAATTCTCGACTTGGTTCTCCGTCGCCACCCAATGCCCCAGCATTGAGGAACCCAATGCCATGACCCTATCAACCTCCGACGGCGAAGGCGAGGTTTCCTCCCGCATTGTGCTGCTCAAAGGCGTCGACCACGCAGGATTTCGCTTTTTTACCAACCTCGAAAGCCGCAAGGCTCGCCAGATTGCCGCCAACCCAAAGGTCGCTCTCACCTTTTTTTGGGTGCCACTGGAGCGTCAGGTTAACATCACTGGTTCCGTCGAGCAGCTCTGCCGGGACGAGTCGGAATCCTATTTCGCCAGCCGTCCACTCCAAAGCAAACTGGGCGCATGGGCATCTCAGCAAAGCCGTGTTATCCAGTCCCGCGCAGAGTTGGAGCGCGCCTTCGAAATGGCACGAAACCGTTTTCCCGATGGCGATGTCCCTACCCCACCCTTTTGGGGCGGCTACCTCGTACGCCCCTCCACGATGGAATTCTGGCAGGGAGGCGCCTCCCGCCTTCACGACCGATTTCGCTACACACGCGAAGTCGACACGGAATGGCGGATCGACCGCCTCTCCCCATAAACATCAACCCCAGCCTGCCTGCATGAGACTCGATTTCAAAAAACTCACCGACGCAGAAACTCTCTCGCTCGCCATTTCCCTCGAGGAAGAGGATGGCCGCATCTATGGGGAATTTGCCCGCAAACTCGAAACGGACTACCCGGCCACCGCGGCCATCTTCCAGCGCATGCAGGAAGAGGAAGCCACGCATCGCCACCGCCTCATCGAGCGTTTCCGGGAACGCTTTGGCGAGCAGATCCCCTTGGTCCGCCGGCAGGACGTCAAAGGCTTCCTCACCCGCAAACCCATCTGGCTGCGCAGCGTTCTTCCCATGGAAAAAATCCGTCACGAAGCGGAGGTCATGGAAGTCGAAAGCAAACAATTCTACGAACGCGCTGCCGCCCGCACCCAGGACGCCTCCACCCGTGAACTTCTTAACGAACTCGCCGAGGAGGAAGCTGGACACATCAATCTCGCCGAAAACCTCGAGCGCAAACTCAGCGACTCCGGCATGCGCAAGGAAGAGGACCACACCCAACGCAGAATCTTTGTCCTCCAGATCGTGCAGCCCGGTCTCGCCGGCTTGATGGACGGTTCCGTCTCCACCCTGGCTCCGGTTTTTGCCGCAGCCTTCGCCACAAAGGACAGCTGGGATGCCTTTGTCGTAGGGCTCGCCGCATCCATCGGCGCAGGCATCAGCATGGGATTCGCCGAGGCGCTTTCGGATGATGGCAGTCTGAGCGGGCGCGGCCGCCCTTACATCCGCGGCGCTGTCTGCGGCCTCATGACGACATTGGGCGGCATCGGACACACCATTCCATTTCTCATCCCCAATTTTTATACAGCCATGCTCGTCGCCATGGGCGTCGTCATCGTTGAATTGATCGCCATCGCATGGATTCGACACCGCTACATGGAGACCCCTCTCCTCCCTGCCATGGTGCAAGTCGTCCTCGGCGGCATTCTCGTCTTCGCAGCTGGCGTGCTGATCGGCAGCGCCTGAGACCACCGTCACCCGCATCGACAGCGCATCAAAACGGCCAAAGCACCGGCACGATGCCAACGATGAGCACCATGAGAATAAAGGTGAGCACTCCGCCGTTTTTCACAAAATCGAAGAACCGGTATTTCCCAACGCCATAGACCAACAAGCACGACGGCTCGAATGGCGTGATCAGCGAGACCGATGCCGCCAACGCCACCGCGATTGCAAACGACCGGGGATTCACATCCATCTGCGCCGCGGAACTCAACGCCACCGGCAGCACTACCAGCGCCGCTGCGGCATTGGAAAGCGGCTGCGTTAGCACCACCGTAAGCACCACAAACCCCGCCAGCACCAGCCCGGCACCCAGCGGCGCGAGCACCATCAGGATGCCATTCGCAAGCAACGCCGCCGCCCCCGTATGCTCCATCGCCACTCCAAAAGCCGTCATTCCCGCGATCAGCACCAGCAACCGCCACTCAATCACCTCGTAGACACGCGAAGCAGGAATGGCTCGACTCAACACCACCACTGTCGCCGCAATCAACACCCCCACTGAAAGCGGAATCCACCCTACAGCGCTCGCAATAATCGCCAGAAAAAAAACTCCCAGCACCAGCCACCCCCGGCGGCTCCGATGCGAGACCGGCAAGACTTCTCCAAGCATAATCAACGCATTCCGTCCTTGCATCGCACGCACCCGCTCCTGCGGTCCCTGCACCAGTAGAATGTCACCCGTCTCAAGCACAACACCCTTGATTTTCTCACGAAGCCTCAGGCCATGCCGGTTCACCGCCAGCACGGTAATACCGTAGGTCTCCGGCAAATCCAGTTCCTCGATACAGCGTCCACGCATTTCCGATTGCGGGGCAACCAGCAACTCCTGAATCGTCTGGTCCCGGCCATTGAGCATCCCCGCACTCAGCTGAAAATCACCGCTTATATCGATCCCCTCAATCTCACGCACCTTCATCAACGCAGAAACCGGCCCATTCACCAGCAGCGTATCCCCGGCCTTCAGCCGCCGGGTTGGGCGCGGCGCCAGAACCTCCCTGCCACGAAAAATCTGCAACACTCGAAAATCAATCTCCGCAAAATCGCATTCCCGCAAAATCTGCCCATCCAGCGGCGATTGCTGCCGGATGACGATCTCCGAAAGGTACTCCCGCAACGCATAATCCTCCGCAAGATCCTCCGCATCCGCGCGGCGGGGTAAAAACCGCTGCCCGACGAGCAACATGTAGGCAATCCCCACCCCCACGATCAACAACCCGATCGGGGTAAACTCAAAAAAACCAATCCCCTCCAATCCCATCCGCTCCAGATACCCGCTCACCGCCACATTCGTCGACGTCCCGATCAGCGTGCAAGTCCCCCCAAGGATCGAGGCAAACGCCATCGGCATCAAAAATTTCGACGGACTCTCCTTCCGCTTCCGAGCCGCTCCGATCACCGGCGGCACGAACAATGCCGTCACCGTCGTATTGTTCATAAACCCCGACAGCAGCGCGACCACTCCCATGAGCGTCGCCAGAAACCGATTCTCGCTTCTTCCCGCCGCCCGTTGCAGCCAGTCCCCCATCACATCCACCACTCCCGTCTCTCGAAGCCCTGCACTCACCACAAAAACGGATGCCAGAATAATCAGGATATCGCTGCTAAACCCCTGGAAAGCCTCCGCCGGCGTAAGAATCCCCGTGCAAACCAGCACAATCAGCAACATCCACGTCACGATGTCCACCGGGAGCGACTCGCGGGAAAACAACACCACCGCCACGCAAAGCAGAATGATTACAATGGCCGCGTCCATAAAGAAAACTCCAGCTCCCATCCTATTCGGCAAACCCTGCATCGCGCAACGCCCGCGCATTGCAGACTTTCTTTCCCGCCTGCAAGCAAACTAGAATTCCTCCATCGCATGAACGCCTTCTCCCTGGCCCGTCAACACATCGACGCCGCCCACTCCGCCGACCCCCGCATCACCGCCGACGGGCGTCCAGCCGAGCTCGTCTACGCGGATCGCATGGAGCACTGGATCGAGCTTCTCACTCCCAACGCCCCCGACCTCCTCCGTCTCGCCGCCCGCTGCCAGCACCTCCAGCGCTGGCAGGTCCCCCGCTCATCCCATCCCGCGGGCAGATCCGGCTACCTTGCATGGCGGACCAGCCTCTACAAAATCCAGGCCGCCCATGCCGCCCGGCTGATGCGCGAAGCCGGCATCCCGGAACCCGACATCGAACAAGCCACCACATGGATTTCCAAATCCGGACTCAAAACCAACCCCGGCACCCAGGCACTCGAAGACGCCGCCTGCCTTGTCTTCCTCGAAAACGAAATCGCCGAATTCGCCCGCCAGCACGCCGACTACCCCCGGGAAAAATTCATCCACATTCTGCAAAAATCGTGGAAAAAAATGAGCGCCCCCGCACAACAACACGCCATGCAGCTCCCGCTTCCGCCCGCCATCGCCACCCTCGTCCGCGAAGCGCTCGACGGGATCAATTAACGGCCCTTTTTCGAAGACGGAGCCTCTTCGGACTCCTCCTCCTTCTTCTTCTCATCATCCTCCGAGTCCGCGGGAGGCAAAAGAACCTCATAGTTCAACGCATCCAGCGTCGTCGCCGTGGAGATATTCGAGAACACCACCCGCGCCATTTTTTCATTCGTCTTCGATCCCGGCTTCGGAAGAACATCCACCACGCGGCCGATCTGGGTAATTCTCCCGCCATTTCTCACAGGCAGCATGCGCCCGATTTCCAACGGACCACCCTTGGGATCGATCGGGATATCCGCCTGGATTTCCGACAAATCACCCACCACCACAACCGTATCTCCCGCAGCCGCCTTGTCTCCCGGGCCTTTCACCACGCTGATCACATTTCCCGCCATCGGGCTTCGGATGTAGCGATTATCCAGCATCTTCTCCGCAAGCTCGAGACCGAGCTTCGCCAGTTCCGCGAACATCTCCGCCTGTTCCAGCTTTCCCTTCGAAACCTCCAGCTCCCCCTCCGCTTTCTGCACCGCCGTATCATCCGCCCAGCTGCGGCGATTGCGTGACTTCACATTATCCAGATCCGCCTGGTCCTTTTTAATCTCTCCCATCGCGATCCGGGTAGCACTCTTGTCATCCGCCCGAACCGTCGCAACCTTCCAATCGTGCAGCTGCTTGTCGTGATCGAGTTTCGCAATAATCTCCCCAGCTTTCACCTCCTGCCCCTCGGCAACCTCCAACTCCACCACCACTCCATTTTCCTTCGCCACCGCAGCCTCCATATTGACCGGCTTCAAATCGGTCAATCCCAGCGCCGTCTGGGCACCCGTCACCCTCACGAAAAGGAATAAAATTAGACAAAGAATCGCCGGGGGTCTCATGCGTCAAGCAATGCCTATCACGCCCTCCCAACATCCTGTCAAGCGCCATGCTTCACGTGCCGGCACCGGCTTGTTAAGGCCGCCGGATCGACATAAGGTGCTCCCGTGCCAGTCTCGACATAACTCTTGAGACTCCCGAGAAACTGAATCCAGCCCTGACTGCAAAGCTCGTAGCACTCAACTTGCGGCGTCAGCCCGATGTGTTCCATAGAC
>Ga0351856_1141_pt1 | contig 13967 bp, 10 predicted proteins | sample BONcelHFGM3001D8_FD_206798 | JGI IMG/M metagenome (GOLD analysis project Ga0351856, IMG submission 206798) | Enriched cells from coal bed in the Powder River Basin, Montana, United States - BONCAT cells FGM rep2 HSBNCT.FGM.300.1.D8 ... | reverse complement strand
GACTTCCGTGTGGCTGGATTCCGGCTAAAAGCATGCCGGAATGACGCAACGACGGAATTCTCGGACATCTTCCTAGAACTGGATTTCATTGATGCCGAATATGGCCGTGAACATACTCAGCACCATCAGACCGATCACGAGACCCGTGGCAATGATAACCACGGGCTCCAGAAGATTCATGAGCTTCTGCAAGCTGCGTTGGAGCTCTCGTTCGAAATGGTCTCCGAGGCTGATGAGTCCCTCGCCGATGCTCCCCTGTTCCTCCGCGATGCGGAGCATCGTTCCCATGCGCGCCGGAAACGGCTGATGGGTCCGGAAAAAGTTGCTCATGGAATGGCCTACCTTGATTTCATGATGGAGGGGCGCCATGGCTTCCTTCAACACGGTGTTGACGAGAAGCTGCTCGCCCAGGCTGATGGATCGAAGCAGAGGGACCCCCGCCTGAACCATCGTGCCCATGGTGCGGCAGAACCGGGTCATCTCGCTTCGCAAAATAATATAACGCGAGAAGGGCAGCTTGAATAAAATGCGATCCACCATCCTTCTCACCTTCGGCCGCCTGTAGAGATGGCCTCCTCCCCAATAGGTGAGGGCGAGAAGCACGGGAAACACCCACCCGTATTCCTTCATGATAACGCCCGCCTGCATGAGCATTTCGGTGAGAAAGGGGACCTCCTGGTTCAGGTCGTGAAAAATCTGGGCGAATTTGGGGATCACGTACACGAGCAATATGACGATGGAAAGAAAGCTGACGCCGAGAAGGATCGACGGGTAGATCATGGATGCGATCAGGCTCTGCTTGAATTCGCGTCTTTGGTCCAAATAGCTGGAGAGACGCTTCAAGATGGGCCCCAGGGTGCCGCTGGCTTCTCCCGCTCGGACCATGTGATCGGAGAGGTTCCCGAAGACGTCCTGGTACTTTCCCAGGGCACCGGAGAGGTCGCTTCCGCCCTGAACATCCTCCAGCAAGTCACGGACAATCCGCTGAAAAACTTTGTGGGTCTGGTTGGTGCTGATGAGAGCCAGGGCGCGGTCCACGGGAAGCCCGGCGGACAAAAGGTCCGACAGGTCGTCAAAGAACCTTATGATGTGCTCGTCCGGGACCCTTCGGGGTCTTCGGCTCCGCACCGGCTTGATCTTCACGGGGAAGAGCCTGCCGGACTTCAGCTTTTGGGCGGCTTCCAGCTCCGATGCCGCCTCCATGACTCCCTTGTGTATTTCACCCTGTATATCGCGTGCCTGATACTGAAAAAAGGACATGATGCCGTGCTCATCCCTTCAGATGGCTGTGATGTCTTGTTTTATGCTTTCCGGCCGTTCGGTACAGTATAGGCGATTTTTGCCCGTTGTCCATTCACGTGAGACCGAAAGTCCGTTCCCGCGTGGAATGACGTCATGAAAGGCTGGTCACTCTCAGGACTTCCGAGAGGGTGGTGATTCCATCCACGGCTTTCCGGAAGCCATGGTACAAGAGCGGCCGATAGCCTTCCTGATAGGCCTTCTGGGAGATTTCGCCCGCGCTCTTTCCGGCGACGATGCCGGAGCGTGCCGAGTCGGTTATGGGCAGCACTTCGAATATGGCCTCCCGGCCCTTGTAACCCGTGTTGCCGCATTTGTCGCAGCCCTTGTTGTTGTACAAGGTGATGGAGTCGGGAAGATCGGTCAAGATTTGCCTGAGGCGGGTCTGGTCCATCTCTCTCGCCTCGTAGGGCTCCTTGCAGTGCGGACAGAGCACCCGGACCAGCCGTTGGGCCATGATGGCCAGGAGGGAGTCGGCCATGAGAAAGGATTCGATCCCGAGGTCCCGGAGCCGGGTGATGGCTCCCGGCGCGTCGTTGGTGTGCAGGGTGGAGAGGACGAGGTGACCGGTCAAGGCCGATTCGATGGCGATGTTGGCCGTTTCCTTGTCGCGGATTTCGCCGATGAGCAGCACGTCGGGGTCTTGCCGGACGATGGAGCGCAAGGCATTGGCGAAGGTCAGGTCGATTTGGGGCTTGACCTGAATCTGGTTGATCCCGTTGATCTGATATTCCACCGGGTCTTCCACGGTGATGATCTTCCTGGAGACCGAATTGAGCTTCTTCAACACCCCGTAGAGCGTCGTGGTCTTTCCGGAGCCCGTGGGGCCGGTGACCAGGATCATGCCGAACGGCCGCTCGATAAGCTGTTCTATGTAATCCAGGTGCTTGGGGTCCATTCCGAGGGCTTTCAAGTTGTATTCCACCGACTCCTGGGCCAGAAGCCGGAGCACGATGCTTTCCCCGTAGATCGTGGGAACGGAGGAGACGCGTATGTCCACGTCCCTGTTTCCGAATTTCAGCTTGATCTTGCCGTCCTGAGGCAGGCGCCGCTCGGCGATGTTGAGGTTGGCCATGAGCTTCAGGCGGCTGACGATGGCGGCCTGCATGGTTTTGGGCGGCTGGTCGAGATCGAAGAGCACGCCGTCCACGCGGGCGCGAACGTGGAAGCTCCGCTCGAAAGGCTCGAAGTGGATGTCCGATGCTCGCATGTCCAACGCTCGAGTGATCAGAACGTTCACGAGTCGCACGATGGGAGCTTCCTGGGCCAATCCCTTGAGGTGCTCCAGGTCGTCCTCGAACGCGTCGGTGGTCAGGCGAGACCCGTCTTCGCCCTTGGACTGGGCTTCGGCTTCACGGGCCGCGGTACCGTACAAACGGTCTATGGCCGTGCGGATTTCTTCCCGCTGCCCGAGGCACAAATCGATTTCCATGTCGGCGAAATAGCTTCCCAGGATGTTGAGCAACGGCAGGTTCAGAGGGTTGCTCACCACGACGCGGACTCGTCCGCTCTCGAGATGAATGGGCAATATGGCGTGCTTGCGGAGAAAAGACATGGACACGCCCTCAAGAAGCACCGGCTTCTCGGGATAATCCTCACGCTCCAGAACGGGCAGCCCGAGATGGCTTCCCATCATGCGCAGAATGCGGTGCTCATCGCTGACCGCGATTTGCTCGAAGGCGTCCATCAGCGGCAGCCCTTCGACGAAATAGGAATTCCTGAGCTGTGCCACCTGGTCTTCCATCAGGTTGAATTCTTTTGTGAATGCTTGAAGCAGCGTAACGGATTCGGCCATCATATCTCCTCGGGAGCCTGAAATAATTGTTATCCCGTTATTATCAAATGCCCGATTAAAAGTAAACTTTCTCCGTAAGTCGGACGCGCGCCGAGTGCACGGCGCCCGGTGCTCCCTCCGATGATGCTTTGCCGAGCGCAGGGAGCGCCGCCTTCGTTAGAAGTGCCATGAAGGCGTCTTCATGGAAGCTCCCACACAAGGCGCGCGATTTTCCATCATTCTGGGATCCGTTATCCGGATCGGATACTCGGTCTCCTGGCTTTGTCGGCCAGAGGTGTGGGGCCTAACGATAATCATCCACCCGGTTTGTCATCTCCGTATCGGTATTGTCGGAGCCAGGAAGAGGCCCGTACCCGCTCGACTTCGCAAAACCGCCCGGAGGGCGCGGCAGCCAGGCAGCTTCTTTCCCGTCCCGCGAGATGATCCCGACAAACGAGGCGACCTGGAAAGGATAACCTTTTCTTGAATTCCGGAAACAGGCCACCGCTTTGGAGCAATCCGGGCGCCGGCGATTATAAGGGAAACCACCCCCAAGCAAAAACACAGGACACTTGGCAAGGAGCGCCGAAGAAGGATATATTGATCCTTGAGCAATCCCGCGGGCAGCATTTGCGGGTTGCGGTAGAGTGTTCTCCATGCCATCCGTTCGGGCTGACTGGCGCGGAGCGTCCGCGAGCTGCAATGTTCAAATCTCATCGCGGGCAGGATGCCCCGGCATTTTGAATTTTTCCGCCACGAGCGAGCACAGAGCCGCACTGACTAATTATCTTCGTCTGTATCCGTCCGGTTGGGTTTGTGGCTGTAAAGCACCGACTTGATGCAAGGAGCAAGCTATGCAAAGGCAAACACAAAGGAAATGGGGTTGCCTGCCGTGGGTGATGGTCTTCGTTATGGTGTATGGCTTCTCTTCCGTTTGGGCGGCCGGCCCGCTGGTGGTGGAGCGGAATTTGTTCGCCCAGGATCGAAAGCCCCCGTCGGATGAGGTCGCCGAGGCCCCTCGCCGCAACACGCCCGGCCTTTCCTCCAAAGCCTTCCAATTGGATGGGGTCTTCATGTATGGGGATAAAAAGGAAGCCCTCATCAGATTGAAAAGCCAGGCGCCCGGCAAGCCCAGGGGCAAGGACCAGTCGCCCTACGTGACGGTTCGCGAAGGTGAAAAAATCGATGAGTACCAGGTGGTCAAGATCGAGCCGAAAAGTGTGTCCTTTGAAAAAGACGGCCAGACCATCGTGGTGAATCTCTTCGCCGAAGGAAAAATCGTTCCGCCGGCCCCGCCCGTTCCCGCAGCCCCCGGTGCTTCGCCTCCGCAGCCTCCTCACGGGCCTCAGGAGCCCGGCCAAGGCCAGGGCACGATGCGTCTTCCCCGTCCGATACCCGCCCCGGGACAGGAAGGTGAGCAAGCTCCTCCCTTTGATCCCAGCATGAGACAACCTCCTCCCGGACATGAGCGGGCTGTGGCGCACCAGGGACAGCCGCCCGAGGATGATGGTGCCGCGGCTGTGGATGAGGAGGAACAGGTGGATGAGGAAGAGGGGTCCGAAGAATCAGGGTCGTGAGCCGCTCCGGCGGGTGAGCGGGGTCGATGCCCGGTTCGAAAGCCGGTCTCGACAAGCGGTTCGTCCGGCGTCTGATAGATCGTGTCCGTGAGGATCGATTTCCTGCTCGATGAAGAAGGGAGGTGCCGACGGAGCGAACACCCTCTTGCGAGGCTTCATGAGCGCATTTCTCTAAAAACGCGCTCGTAATAAAGGGAGCTGCCGAGGGCTAACCCCGTGCCCATGGCCAGGTAGATGAAAGCGAGAAGAAATCCGGGAAGGTGGGAGTGGCGAAGCGCGTAGCCCAACAGAATCATCACGGCTATGAGGATGTAGCTGCGCCAGGCCTGAAAAGCGAAAAAACACATCCTCTCGGGCTTTTGAAGAATCCGGCGGATGTTTCTTTCCGCGATTCGGGAAAAGCCGTACCGATATATGATGGCCCCGGCCCCGAAGCCCATTGCCGCCCCGATCCCGCTCACGGGCCAGTCCAAGCTCGAGAACCAGTAGCTCGCCATCTCACATAGCATCACGCCCACCGCGGACCACAGCACGCCCGCCATGAGCAAAAGCCAGTGGCGCGCCACCGCCGGTCTGCATTTGTCCATCAGGCTGTTATTGATCAAGTTGACTTCCTCCCAATGAACCAACTGGTGTCGAACAACGCGCTTGCCGCATTTCGGCCGTTTCTTCGTTCAGGGACCTGGCCGCCCCGCGGTCGCCTTGACTCGAAGGGCGTGTGGGGCTGTCATAATCTTCAATACTCTACAATAACCATTTATCCTGGCTTTGACATAGCGTCGGAAGGATTTTGTCGGCAAAGGCCCGTTTATGATCTAGAGAGATGCTTCAGGAAGCTCCAGGGTCCAAGCACGGGTTGAAGTATCCGAAGCGAAGGTCCGGGAACCGGTGCTCGAGGCGGGCCATGAGCTCTCGGATCCCCATGGCCTTGGACGTGGGGGTGTAGTTGATCGTGCGCAGATACCATTCCGGGTCGATGTTGAGATTGCGCATCTGAATGAGGTCCAGGCCGGTCTCTTCGATAAAGCGGCAGAGCTCGCGCCATTCGTCTTCCTCGTCGGTGAAGCCCGGCAGGACGAAATAGTTGATGGATGCGAATTTTCCGTGGCTCTTGATGTTTTGGATGGACCGTTTGATGTCCTCGAAGCGGTATCCATGAGGGTTGAAATAACCGTTGTAGTATTTCCGGCGGCAACTGTTCAGGCTGACCCGGATGCTGTCGAGTCCGGCGGCGCAGAGCTTTTCCACCTGGCCGGGCAGACTGCCGTTGGTGTTCAAGTTGATGGTGCCCCGCGTCGTGGATTGCCTCATGAGACGGATGGATTTCTCCAGGGAAGATGCCTGCATCAGCGGCTCGCCTTCGCAGCCCTGACCGAAGCTCACCACGGCCCGGGGAGCTTTTTTCAGGTGAGGGACGGCCACGCCGCCGATTTCTTCCGGCGTCGGCACGAAGGTGATACGGTCCTGGGTGGCGCACAGATCCTCTTTTGCCTGAAAGCTGATGCAGCCGATGCATCGAGCGTTGCAGACGGGCGAGGTGGGGAGGGGGGCTTCCCAACGGTTCATGAAGAGATTTCGCGCGGCCGGGCAGCCGTAGGTCATGGTGCACTTCCCGAGATGCTGGATGAGGCGGTTTTTCGATTCCTTCTTCATGCGGCGCTGTGCGTTTCGCCGGATCAGCTCCGCATCGAAATGGCGGAAATCCTGCCGTTCATCGGCATCCACCCGAATCCCGGTCACCACGAACCGGTCGTTCAGCCAGCCCACGGCGGTATAGGCGAAGAGGGGAAGGAGGGGGGCCTCCGGCAAGGACTTGTAGGCCGCCGAATAGACCTGGGTGTGAGCCGGTGCAATGAAGGCGGCGACCGCCTGCACGGGCCGGGTGGTGTCATACGGGTCATGGGAGAGGGTTTCGAAACGCTTTTTTCCCGGATGGTATCCCACCGGAAGGCGGGCGGGCAGAAGAAAGAGCTCGCTTCCGGCCGGAAGAGGGATCCAATCGCCGGGCCTGATCCTGCGCCATTCCGTTGCGCTCCTTCCCGCCATTTCAAGCTCGGGCCAATCGAATATCTTCCCGTCCGCGTCCGCGTAAACCAGCGTGGGTCTATCTTTCATCTTCCTTTTCCAGGACTTCCTCGAAGCACGGAAAATTCGCTCGAGCTTCAGATTTCAGCAACCGAAGGAGCTCGTCCAGGAACTGGAAAGCGAACGTCGTCATGCGTTGGTGGTGAATCATGATTCCCCACGGCTCCTTCCTTCCCAACAGAATCTTCAAATCCTCCAAGAGAAGTTGGAAGTCCGAATCGCCGTTGTCGGTCCGGCGCGTGTGGAGATCGAGCTGGATTCGCAGGTTTCGCAGCACGACGGGAGTCTTGATCCCCCTGGGGAAAGCCCCCGCAAGGGAGACCCCTTTGAAGCCCAGTTCCTGGAGAATCCGCAGGGTGGAGTGGGAAAGCCTGTTCCACGGGGGCGTGAACACCCGGACCAGATGATCGCCGAAGATCTCCTGCATCTTCTGCTGCCCTTGCCAGATGTCTCTCCACTGTTTTTCAAAAGGGCGCTGCTCGCCGAATTCCGATTTCTTGCCCGCCCTCTGCCAGTTCACGTGACGCCAGCCGTGCTGATGCCAACCCCATAGAGGCTCTTCCAGCGGCGCCGATTCGAAGAGCTGGCTCTTTCGAACATTGCTGAGCCATGCCGGGACGACCGCCATGCCGAGCGGGATTTCATGCTTCCGGAAAAGCCGGCAGAGGGCTTCAAAGGCCCTCCCCCCGGCCCCGATATCGTCCGCGCGAAAGAAAATCGTCGCCGCGTTGGCTCCCACGCCTTTTTGAACGGTCGCCGCCAGTTGATCGCGCCAGTTCTCAGGCGGGGTCTGCCACACCGGGGAGCACTGTCGAGGTCGATAGCTTTCGGGGAGCAAGTCCACATACGACTTCATGCAGGATATGTTCGACAAAATGGCACCACTCCTTTCAATCTATGTGTCCTGGATCCTAAAAGTGGGATAGGCTTTTGATCCTGTACAAGAAGGGAAAGAGATCGAAGAAGGTGAACCATATCCTCGTGACCGCTGTCAGTCGGCAAGCTTATAAAAGAGCGGACTTCTCGTCAAGCGACTCTTGGTCCCGAATTAAATATTCTTAAAGTTTGTTTCAAATCGCCAACATCGAGAAGCGGCGATCATTGCTCGCGTCCTTGTAAAAGGGACTGATTGGAGGTATATAGTGGCTTTCGGCACCCGAAGCAACCGGTATGAAACGAACCGCCTGCCGCCAGGCAGGTCTCGAGGGCTCATGCGGCTTTGGAGTCGATGCGGGTCTTGACCATGCTGCCGGCTGCCTTCAGGGACTCCATCGCACACGGATGCGCATTGCCTCCGGGAATTGAATGTCGGGAGCCGTGGATGCAATCGCGGGATTGCAGGGCGGTCCTGTTTCGGAGCTCTGGCAAGTCAAGTGAGGAATCATATGATAAGAAAAAGGTCGTTGCGTTTTTCCATATTACCCTTTCTGGTTTTTCTCTTCTTCTTCCAAACCGCTGGAACGGGCACCCCATTGGCCATCGCCAAAAGGACCCCGCCGCCGGCGGGTCAGGGAAAGGCTGCCAGCTCCGAGGCCGCTTCCGGGCAGATCAATGCCAAGGCTGCTTTTCTTGCCGAGGTGAGCACGGGAACGCTCCTCCTGGAGCAGAGCCCCGACGAGATCATCGAGCCGGCCTCATTCACCAAGGTGCTGACTCTCTATCTCGTGTTCGAAGCCCTGAAGCAGGGCGTCATTCATCTCACCGACGAGGCATGGGTCAGCGAAACGGCATGGCGCACCGGCGGGTCCAAGATGTTTGTCAGCGTGGGATCGAAAGTCCCCTTGGAGGAGTTGATCAAGGGCATCGCGGTGGTTTCCGGCAATGACGCCTGTGTGGCGGTTGCCGAACATCTGCAGGGCAGCACGGAAGGCTTCGTGGACGCCATGAATCGGAAGGCGGCCGAACTGGGGATGAAGAACAGCCATTTCCTCAATCCTCATGGCTTGCCTGCCGAGGGCCAGGTCACCACCGCCCGGGACATGGCGACGCTCGCGGTGGCTTACCTGCAGCGTTTTCCGGAGGCCTTGCGTTTTCATTCGATGCAGGAGTTCACCTACAACAACATCACTCAGCACAACCGCAATCGATTGCTCTTCAAAGATGCAGCCGTGGACGGCCTCAAGACGGGCTTCGTGTCTGCCGCCGGCTACCACCTTACGGCGACATCCCAGCGCGAAGGCATGCGTCTGGTGGCGGTGGTCATGGGAGCGGCCACTCCCGGCATCCGCGAGCGGGAGGCCATGAGGCTGCTCAACTACGGCTTTCGCCACTACACCATGGTTCAGCCTTTTCCGGCGGGACAGCCCCTGGCAACGATCAAGGTATGGAAAGGCGTCAAGGATTCCCTGAGCCTTTTCCCGGCTGAAGCCGCCACCTTCCTAATCCCCCAGGCTCAGAAGAATTCCCTTCGCTGGGAGGTGAGCGCGCCGACCGAGGTGACCGCCCCCGTCGAGGCGACCCAGCCCTTGGGTGAGGTGATCTTCTACGTCGGCGGTGAGCCGAAAAAGACGGTTGCGTTGAACGGCCGGGAGGATGTGGCGCAGGCCGGACTGGCCAAGAGGGCCTGGCAGACGGTTGTTCGAGTGGACAAGATCAACTGGCGATGGGTGGGCGGAATCACCGGGGGAATCGTGCTGGTGCTGGCACTGTTCTTCTTTGTTGCCCGCCGCCGCTCCTCTTCGAGAAAGTTCAAATCCTTTTCGTGATCCGCGCTCAATCGGCACGTACGGGACCATGAGCACAAATCCCCCTCGAGGAGGGGGATTTGTGCTTGGACATTGCGGCAGAGGTTGTGGACGATCTGCCCAGGACTTCTAGCTGCCTTTTTTCTTTTTGGGATCGCCGATCCCACATTGGGTGGACATTCAGGTATTTATCCCCAATTTGGGAAGGACCCAACGATTGAGAACGAACCAGGCGACTACCGCACCCACGAGAATGAGCCAATTCCAGGACATACGCACTCCATCAGGCATTGCGGTCTCACGATGGGAAACCGCGCCGATTATTAAGGAATTCAAAGCAACACTTCGGCTGCCAGCCGAAGTCGTGTCATGCTCAGCCAAAACTGCTGGTCTTGGGAGCGCAGCTCGATTTCATCTTCCCACCGGAGCTACTCGGACTGCAGTTTCTTGAAAATACCGACAGGACACGCTCCACGTCCGGGCTCTTACAGGACGGGCAGCACATGCTCCGATCTTCCGCGGAAGACCAGACCAGGGTCTCGAAGCAATTCGAGCAGCATTTACACCGATACTCATAAATGGGCATCTTGTCTCATCACCTCCCGTACGTTCCATGCATTCGCCAACCGGGCTGACGGTTTCACAGGTTGAACCCAGTGCCCGTAACACCATGATACTCATTGATTTACTCGACGTCCGCCAAAGGCCATTCTCCACGGCTGACCAGGACTTCCTTCAGCGCGGCAAGGGCGGCGTTGACTGCCGGAAACCCGGCATAAACGCCGATCTGGAAAATCGCTTCGGCGAGCTTCCTTGCGGGAACGCCCACGTTGAGCGCCCCTTGCAGATGGATCTCTAGCTCATCCCGCTTCTGCAGCGCGGCCAGCGCGGCCACCGCCACGACCTGTCTTTCGGACAGCGGCAGCACCTCCCGAGAATAGAGATTCCCTGTGATGAAGAGCGACAAGTCTCGTGCCAGCTCCGGATCGAACTCCCTCCATAGCTGGTAGGGTACCTCGACCGTAACGGGACCTGAAAAAAGGGTCTTTGCCGTTTGTTTCGTTCTTTCCACTAGATCTTTAGCCATGAGAGCATTCCTTTCCGCGTTTGGTCACATCCGGCTATGGAAAGCGTTATAATATCGTGAAGGTGTTGGGAAGGCAATTTTTCAGAGGAGAGGTTATGAAAAGTTTTGAGTTTTAAGTTTTAAGTGCCTAATGCCAGGCGATGAACGCTGGTAGGGGCACACAGGCTTCATTCAGACTGGCACGGTCTTCCCGGATGCACACTTAAAACTTAAAACCCAAAACGCCGGGAAAGCGCCGTCACGCACGACGCGATGGACTCTAAGTTGACAAGATGAGAGATAGTCTTTAAGGTAGCCGCGTTTGAAATTCTGAAAGAAATTCAATGTAGATAAACCGAGGAGTGTCAGATTATGAAATCGTGTGATCCCAAGGACTGTGAGAGTTGTGGCGAGAAGCAGAAGAAATCCAAGGAAGACTTGATCCAGTGCAAACTGGCTTGCATTAAGCACAAACTGATCGTCATGAGCGGAAAAGGCGGCGTGGGGAAAAGCAGCGTAGCGACTTACCTTGCCCTCGCCCTCGCCCAAAAAGGGTTCGAGGTGGGACTGCTGGATATCGACCTGCACGGACCGAGCATCCCCAAAATGCTGGGACTCCACGGTGTCCTCAATCTCACGGCGGACCAAAAGATCGTTCCGCACGCGTACCGGCCGAACCTCAAGGTCGTGTCCATCGAATCCATGCTGGAGGATACGGATACGGCGATGATCTGGCGCGGTCCGCTCAAGCACGGAGTCATCAAACAGTTCCTCGCCGAGTGCGATTGGGGGCGCCTGGATTTTCTCGTGGTGGATTGTCCGCCCGGGACAGGGGATGAGCCCTTGAGCATCGCCAAGCTCATCCCGGACGCCAAAGCTGTTATCGTCACCACGCCTCAGGAAGTCGCTCTGGCGGACGTGCGCAAATCCATCAATTTCTGCCGCAAAGTGGACCTCAAATTCGCGGGCCTGGTGGAAAACATGTCGGGACTTTACTGCCCCCACTGCCAAGGATTCGTGCCCATTTTCAGCACGGGCGGGGGCCGGAAGACGTCTGATCTCATGAAGGTGCCCTTCCTCGGATCGCTTCCGTTCGACCCTGCGGTGGTGGAGGGCGGCGACCGCGGCCGTCCGGTGCTGGAGGACGACACGAGCTCCCCGTTCAAGAAAGCCGTTCTGGAGTTTGCCGAGACCGTCCTGCGGAACCTCGAGGAAACGGAAGGGTCTCACGCAATGGTGGGTGACGAAACGGTTCACTGATCCCCTTCGCCGGGGAATCGAAACGGCAGGGGAGAGAGACCGGCCCCCGCGGCATTTCATGTACACGAAGGAGGATGGGTCACGGCCATGTTTACTATCTCGACGGAACAGACGTCCCTGACGGACGAGCAAATCAAGACGTTGCAGGAAATGTGGCTCAGATGCATGAGACGCATTATCGCGAGCACGACGCTCGCCGGGAGCGGCCATCCGGGAGGGTCCATGTCCTCCTTGCATCTGCTCTTGATGCTGTACAGCACGCTGAGCCATCGGCCCGACGAACCGTGCTGGCCGGACCGGGACCGGCTGCTGGTGAGCATGGGACATATCAGTCCCGGAGTCTACGGCGTGCTGAGCGAATTCGGCTACGTCAGCGAAGAAGACTTGCTCATGGAGTTCAGACGCGCCGGGTCCGCTTTCTCCGGGCACATCGAGTGCTGCGTGCCGGGCGTCGAATGGGGGACGGGCAATCTGGGCCAGGGGCTTTCCGCGGCTGTGGGAATGGCCCTGGCGCTCAAGCTACGGAAGAAATCGGCCTGGGTTGCCACGCTGATGGGGGATGGCGAGCAGCAAAAAGGGCAGATTTCCGAGGCGCGCCGCTTTGCGGTGAAATACGAGCTCAGCAACCTTTTCGGTGTTGTGGATCGGAACCATTTGCAGATTTGCGGAAGCACCAACCAGGTGATGCCCCAAGCCGTCCGGGCTGATTACGTCGCATCGCAGTGGAACGTCCTCTACGTGGAAGACGGTCATGACTTCGAGGAAATTTTCCAGGCCCTGCGAAAAATCTATCGCCACGACGTGGACGACCCGAGGTACCCGTCCGTCATTGTTGCCCGCACGGTGATGGGCAAGGGCATTTCCTTCATGGAAGATAAGGCCAAGTACCACGGCTCCACCCTGAGCGACGCCGACGCCGCAAAAGCCCTGCTGGAGCTCGGAGTGGACGATCCGATCCCGCTCCTGCGGGAAAAACGAAAGTCCGTTCACATCTTCAAGGAGAAATTCTGTCCGGCGTCGAGCTACCCGGAAATCGATCCCGGAACGCCCCGGACGTACGCCCCGGATGTCATGACCGACAACCGGTCCGCCTATGGAGCGGCCTTGGAGGACCTGGCCCGTCAGAATAACGGCGGCCCCGTTCCCAAGATCCTCGGAATCAGTTGCGACCTGGAAGGGTCCGTCAAGATGGATGGCTTTCACCGGCTTTATCCGGAAGCCTTCTTCGAGGCAGGCATTCAGGAGCATCACGCGGCCACCTTGGCCGGCGCCATCAGCAAGGAAGGCTTTGCCAGCTTCTTCAGCACTTTCGGAGTATTCGGCGTAGCCGAAACGTATAATCAACATCGGCTCAACGACATCAACCAGACTCAGCTCAAGCTGGTTTGCACCCACGTAGGGCTGGATGTGGGCGAGGACGGTCAGACTCACCAGTGCATCGGCTATTTCAGGGAGTTTATGCGCCGAGCAGGGATGGACGCAGTTCCGGAACCGGAGAGAATCGCGAGGTGTCTTTTTTGGCAGACGTTCTTGCTCGAGGAGTTTGCGCGGCGGAGGTGGTCAGGTTGGCGGCCGTGGCTTCTTGGCCTTCGTCGGGGGCGTTTTCTGGGGAGCCTGATCGTCCCTGCTCGATCCGATCCATCGCTTGAGACGGTCCCCTCAACCGCAGAGGTTGAAGGGACCGGAAATCTCTTCCATCACACGTTCATGGCTCGCGCGGTCATTTACCTAACCACCCGTTTGCGCTCGCTTCCCGGACCGTCTTGACGATTCCTTCCACATCGAGACCTTCCAGGCGATAGAGCTCCGATGGCGTCCCCGAATGTCCGTAATGCGTGACTCCGAGACGCTTGAGACGGCACGAAACGCCGGAGTCAGCGAGCACGGTCGCCACTCTGGCCCCCAGACCGGTGTCCGCGTGGTGGTCTTCCACGGTCACGATGAACCCCGTGCGGGCAACGTCGAGAATAGCTTCCGTATCCAGGGGCTTGATGGAGGCGAAGTTCAACAAAGCCAGCTTCAGGCCGTGCTTGGCCTCGAGCTCCACCTGGGCACGGAACGCCTGGGGAAACAAGGCTCCGTAGCTCAGAATGGCCCCTTGATGTCCTTTCCGGACCCGCTCGGCTTTCCCCGGAGTGAAAGCATAACTGCCCGCGAAAGAGGGATTCCCGGCTTCATCCGTGATGATGGGCGTTTTGGACCGGCCCATGCCCAGGAAGAAA
>Ga0351856_1140_pt1 | contig 14018 bp, 13 predicted proteins | sample BONcelHFGM3001D8_FD_206798 | JGI IMG/M metagenome (GOLD analysis project Ga0351856, IMG submission 206798) | Enriched cells from coal bed in the Powder River Basin, Montana, United States - BONCAT cells FGM rep2 HSBNCT.FGM.300.1.D8 ... | reverse complement strand
TGAGGCTTATAGACTTTGGTATCTCAAAATATTACGGAAGTAAAACCATGCCGGCAGCGAGAGCAGTAAGTGCAAATTTTTCATCTCCCGAACAGTACACTTCCATAGGTACTGATATGAGAAGTGATATTTATTCTCTTGGAGCCACATTATATTACATGTTTACAGGAGATAAACCTCTTGATTCTGTGAAACGTATGATAAATCCCGGCGAATTCAAAAAACCTGGCACACTGAATCCATCTGTTACAGAAGAGCTTGAAGCTATAATATTAAAAGCAATGGAGCTTAAAAAAGAAAAACGTTATCAGAATATAAGTGAAATGAAAAAAGATCTGGAAAATTTTTCTCATTCACGAAAAGCAGTTAAAACTTCAGCTATCCCTGTAACAATTCCTGTATCTTTCACGGAAATATCAGAAGATAAGCCAACCTATCCTGAAGATAAATCAAACCATTATGTTATCAAGTTTGATCCTGAAGATGCTTCTGCTTCTGATAAAGATAAAAAGAAGAGAAAAATCTCAGGAAAAATAAGATCCCTCTTACCTGCAATCATATTATTTATGATATTCCTTATACTGAGTATTATTCAAATATTTGGTAATAAATAGTGAAAAGTGAAGAGTGAAGAGTGAAAAGTGAAGAGTGAAAAGTGAAGAGTGAAAAGTGAAGAGTGAATAGTGAAGAGTGAAGAGTGAAAAGTGAAGAGTGAAGAGTGAAGAGTGAAGAGTGAAGAGAGTTTATGGTTTAAGGTTTAGAGACTGTAAGAAAATAACCATGGCAAATTGTTAGAACGGTTATCATCCTCGCGTCACGCGTTACGCGTCACGCGTCACGATATAGAAAGTTAAATTTAAATTTATGAAATATTTATTTATAATATTTATTTATATATTATTAATTACTTCACTGGCAGGCCAGGAGACAGAAGTTACTGTAAAAATAGATCTCAAAAAATGTATAGAAAATTCTCTCTCAACCGATCTGACTCTGAAAGAAGCTCACGCCGATGTGTCTGTAGCAAAAGGACAGCTCAGACAGGCAAGATCCGGACTGTTTCCATCTCTTTCTGCTGCCGCTACTTACAGTAAGAGAAATCAGGTGCCGGAATTTACCTTTCCGGGCGGCCTGTCAGAGGGCATTATAGATGAAAATCAACATGATGTGACCTTTACTATGAAATATCTTCTCTATGACGGAGGAGGAGTTTCCAGTTTATCTTCCCAGGCAGAAGCAAATCTGGAAGGCTATGAAATAAATGAAGAAAAAACAAAGCAAGATGTTATTTATAAAGCAGCTATGTCCTATTTCAATGCACTGAGATGGAAAAATTTTGTCCATGTGGCAGAAGAATCTGTAGATCTGAGTAAACAACAGTTAGAACTTGCTAAAAGCAGATTTGATGCAGGCACTGCAGCAAAAGCAGATGTACTTAAAGCAGATGCTCAACTGTCAGAGTCTGAGATTAAACTTATAGATGCAAAGAATTATTTTAATATAGCTCTGTCTTCATTAAATGATACCATGGGGTTGTCTCTGACCACACCTCTGGAATTGAGTGAGAATTATGTTTATAGTGAATGGAATATAACACTCGAACAATGTCAGAATAAAGCCATGAAAGAAAGGCTTGAAATAGAAATAATAGAAAAAACTAAAACATCTCTTTACTATGCAACAGAATTTGCAAAAAGTGCATGGTATCCCTCTATTTTTCTGAAATTAGATTATACCCCCTATGGAAATTCCCTTATTACTCAGAATAATACACTGGTTGGCACAGTAGGAGCTCAGTTTAATATATTTGACGGATTTAAAACAGGAGGAAATATCGATGAGGCAGAAGCAAAATATGAAAAAGTTACAATCAGGGAAGAAGATGTAAAGAAAAAAGTAACTCTCGATGTACAGAAATCTTTCCTTACCTTCCGGAGCAACTCTAAAAAGGTTTTAGAAGTGGAAAAAAATCTTGACGCTTCAAAAGAAAGCTTCAGAGTCGCACAGATAAGTTATAGAGAAGGTATAAGCTCTTTTATAGATGTAAATCAGGCACAGTTAGTACTTATAAATGCAGAGGTGAGCAAAGTTCAGGCTATATATGATTATTATGTGGCAAAACTTGATCTCCTCAGGGCTACAGGATATTTGAAAGAAAATTTTGATCCTTCTTCTTTAGATAAAAATTAAGGAACCTGATTTAATCAATAGTCTTTTCCTCGTGTCACGCATCACGCGTCACGATTACTAAGAGACTGTAAGAAAATAACCCTGGCAAATTGTTAGAACGGTTATCATCCTCGCGTCACGCGTTACGCGTGACGCGTCACGATATAGACTGTAAATATGATGGGGTTATTTCTCGACAACACCTAAGAGGAGAGAAATCTATGGATAACATAAAAATACTCCTGGCAGAAGATAATATCCTTAACAGAAAGGTAATTCTTGCTATGCTGGATAAAATGGGTTATAAAGCAGACTCAGTATCAAGCGGACATGGAGTTATAGAAGCTTTAGAAAAAGAGTTTTATAATGTAATATTTATGGATATTTATATGCCAGGCATGACAGGTATTGAAACAACAAAATATGTAAGGAAAAATTTTCAGAAAGAAAGACAGCCCTTTATAATAGCTATGACCGGGGGAGCTTTAAAAGGCGACAGGGATAATTGTTACAGTGCCGGTATGAATGATTACATAGATAAACCTGTGAGTAAAGAGAAATTATATGACATACTTAAAAAATGCAAGGAAGGAACTGTAAGATATGATCGTCCTTTATCCTTTTCAGAAGAGACTGACAAAGAGATTTTTAATAAGATAGAAATAATGAAAAGATTGAGCGGAGATAAAAAATTAATCCATGATATTATAAATTTATTTATCAGTCATGGCCCCCTTCAATTTGACAAATTAGAGGAAGCTTTTAGAGGTAATAACAGAGAAAATTTAAAGCTCATTGCACATACTATCAAGGGATCAGCAAGAAATGTGAGTGCCATGTATGTTGCTTCTATTGCTTTTGAAATAGAAAAGAAATCAAAAGAAGGAGATCTGGAAGAGATTTCGTTACTTATAAAGAAACTTTATGATAGTTATTATGAATTTAAAGAATTTGTAAGCAAAGATTTTTTGTCTGACGAGAATCTGTGAAATACCCTGAATATATGATAGAAACCAAGAATCTGACAAAAAAATTTAATGAAGTTACAGCAGTAAATTCCCTTTCTCTCTCTGTAAAGAAAGGGGAAATATTCGCTCTTGTAGGGCCTGACGGAGCAGGTAAAACTACCACAATGAGAATGCTCACTGCCATTATGGAGCCTACAAAAGGAGATGCCAGAGTTGCAGGTTTCGATATAAAAACAGAAGGGGAACGATTAAGAGAACATATTGCCTATATGTCACAGAGATTTGGCCTCTATGAAGATCTTAGCGTAGAGGAAAATATGATCTTTTATGCAGATCTCTATGAGATTCCTTACAAAGAAAGACCTGGCCTTATGGAAAAACTCCTGTCCTTCAGTCAGATGAAACCTTTCTGTAAACGTCTTGCAGGCAATCTTTCAGGCGGTATGAAGCAAAAACTCGGTCTTGCCTGTGCACTCATACATAAACCTGATGTGCTGTTCCTTGATGAACCTACAAACGGTGTTGATCCCATATCCAGGAGGGAATTCTGGGGAATTTTATATGAACTGCTTCAGGAAAAAGTTACAATATTTGTTTCCACTGCATATCTCGATGAAGCAGAAAGGGCAAACAGGGTAGGATTTATTCACAGAGGAAATCTCCTTTTATGTGATACACCGTCAGAAATATCGAAAAAATTCCCATTTATGTTAATGTCAGTAAAAACGTCTGATAACAGAAGAGCAAGGGATATACTGAATAAAGATTGTCTTGTTGTGAGATGTAAATTTTTCGGTGAATATATACACATAATTCTTGAAAAAAATTTCAAAGAATGGGATAAACTCTGGAAAAATATGGAAGATAATGGAATCCAACTCCATGAAAAAAGACACTTAAAGCCTTCCCTTGAAGACTGCTTTATAAATCTTGTAGAAGAAGATAAAAAATTATGAATGATTTTGCCGTAACAGCAGAAAACCTTACAAAAAAATTTGACTCTTTTACTGCTGTAGACAGGGTGAATTTTTCAGTAAAAAAAGGTGAGATCTTCGGATTTTTAGGCCCTAACGGAGCGGGGAAATCCACTACTATCCGTATGCTCTGTGGTCTTATTACGCCTACGGGAGGGAAAGGATGGGTCGGAGGCTATGATATTTCAACAGAGAGTGAAGAGATAAAAAAAATAATAGGCTATATGTCACAGAAATTTTCTCTTTATCAGGATTTAACAGTAGAAGAAAATATAAGATTTTACAGTGGAGTATATAATATAAAAGAGGAAAAAAAGAAAGAAAGAATGGAATGGGTTCTATCTATGGCGGGCCTTACAGATAAAAAAAAATCCCTTACATCTGTCCTTTCGGGAGGATGGAAACAACGCCTTGCTCTTGGCTGTGCAATCCTTCATGAACCAGAAATACTTTTCCTGGATGAACCTACCTCAGGGGTAGACCCTATAGCAAGAAGGGATTTCTGGGAACTTATATATGATATGGCAGGACATGGAGTAACAGTATTTGTAACAACCCATTATATGGATGAAGCTGAATACTGTGACAGAATGTCTCTCATGTACGGAGGGCATATTATAGCTATAGGAACTTCTATGGAATTAAAAGAAACATATTTCCCTTATGATATTTATGCTCTTGAATGTTTTAATCCAGCCTCTATACTGGGAAAACTGAAAAAAATAGAAGAAATTGCCGATGCAGCTCTTTTTGGGCAGTCTGTTCATATAATTATAAGAGATAAAAATATGACTCTCGAAAGACTCGGTAGAGACATAAAGGAAATATGTGAAATAGAGATACTTGAAAAAATTACTCCCACTCTTGAAGATGTATTTGTATGGCTTATAGAAAAAGTGAAGAGTGAAGAGTGAAAAGTAGGGGCGAACCTCTGTGTTTGCCCGGTGAAAAGTTAGGAGTGAACCCACCTGTCACGCGTTACGCGTCACGAGAAGTAAATATTACCTATGAAACTGATGAGAGTAAAAGCAATTGCCAGAAAAGAAATAATACAGATAATAAGAGACCCGAGGAGTCTTGCCATGGCAATACTTATGCCTGTTGTAATGATATTTCTTTACAGTTACTGCCTTTCTCTTAATGTGGAACATATCACTACAGTCGTATGGGATCAGGACAGACAGGAGCTTTCAAGGGACTATCTCGATCGATTCAGACATACAAAATATTTTGATGTAACATATTATGCCTCAAACTATAAAGAAATGACCGGTCTTATGGATAGTGCTACATGTTCTGTAGGCATAGTCATACCTCATGACTTTACGGAACATCTTAAAAAATCAGAAGAAGCAGAAGTGCAGGTTATGATAGACGGAAGTGATACAAATGTGGCAAATACTGCCAGAGGCTATGTGAGTGCCATTACACAGATATATAATCTGGAACTTGCAGAAAAAACCCTTTCTCACAAGGGCATCAGAATAGGTACAGTAATAGATAACAGGGTAAGGGTTTTATATAACGAAGAACTGGAAAGCAGAAATTTTATTATTCCCGGGCTCATAGCTGTTATAATAATGGTAGTAGCTTCTTTACTTACATCTCTCACCATAGCAAAAGAATGGGACAGAGGCACAATGGAACAGCTTATAGCCACACCAGTAACGGCAAGGGAAATTATAACAGGGAAACTCATACCCTATATAGTCATAGGTTTTATAGATGTAATGCTTGCAGTAGCAACAGGAACGATTATATTTAAAGTTCCCCTCAGGGGAAGTTTCCTGGAAATTATAGGGTTTTCATTGATTTTTATTACAGGAGTCATGTCCTGGGGTATTATGCTTTCCGTTCTTGCAAAAAATCAGCTTCTTGCCTCACAGATGGCAATCTTAACAACCTTTCTTCCTTCTTTCTGGCTCTCAGGTTTCATGTTTCCCGTATACTGTATGCCATCTGCGATACAGTACATATCATATATAGTGCCTGCAAAATATTTTATAATTATAATGAAAGGTATATTCCTGAAAGGCATCGGAATAAATATTTTATGGCCTTCAGTATTGTTGCTGTCAATTTATGCATTTTTAGTGTATAACAATGCCTGTATGAGGTTTAAAAAGAAACTTTTGTAGAGTTTTATAATATTGTATGGTTTTTATGAAAATACTGATGTATGACGTGAGAATTACTGACCGGAGCATGAGCATTTAATAAAATCTTTCCTCCCGTCACGCGTTACGCGTTACGCGTCACGAGAATCAAATATGAACTTTATAAGCAAAGGTTTAATTATATAAGATGTTTGAAAGAATAAAACAGCTTTTAATCAAAGAATTTATTCAGACCTTTAGAGAACCGAAGTTAAGGGCTATGATATTCGTAACTCCTTTTCTTCAGTTATTTATCTTCGGTTATGCTGCCACAACAGATATAAAACATATTCCTCTTGCTGTCATGGATAGAAGCAGAAGCTTTGAAAGCAGAACACTTATAGAACAGTTTACCAGATCAGGTTATTTTAACTTGAACTATTACTGTGACAGGGAAGAAGAACTCATAAGATTACTGGAAAAAAGCGATGTGAAAGCAACCCTTAATATACCTCCTGATTTTGCCTCTGCCCTTCAGAGAACAGGGGGAGCAAAAATACAGATGCTTATAGATGGTACCGAATCAACGACTTCCTATACAGTTCTTAATTATTCCACCCGTATTGTAAATAATTATAGTCAAACCATAAGGCCTCTTCCAAAGGGAATACCATCTATAAAACTTGAAGATAGATTCTGGTATAACCCTCAGCTTGAAAGCAGTAATTTTTTTATTCCCGGTGTTATAGCCATGCTCATAACAATAACAGTTATCAATTTTACTGCTCTGGCAATAGTCAAGGAAAGAGAAATGGGAACTATAGAGCAGCTTATGGTTACACCAATACGTCCTTTTGAACTTATAATAGGAAAGACTGTTCCTTTCGGCATAATAGGATTTGGTCAGGTTATTTTTATAACAATAGCAGGTTTACTCTGGTTTCAGGTGCCTCTTAAAGGCAGTATTCCCCTTTTATGTGTTGCAACTATTATTTATATAATAAATGCCCTTGGTATAGGCCTTTATATTTCTACTGTATGTAAAACCCTTCAGCAGGCTATGATGAGCAGTTTCTTTTATTTATTTCCTGCCATTTTACTTTCAGGTTTTGTATTTCCAATAAAAAATATGCCCTATGTATTTCAGTTAATCACCTATATTAATCCTATGAGATATTTTATAAATATACTGAGAGGGATATTCCTCAGGGGAAATGATATTTCTGTTCTTTATCCGGAATTAATTCCAATGATATTTATCGGTATTTTTATATTTGCCATGAGTGTTATGAGGTTTAAGAAAAAAATGGATTAGAAATTCAAATGCGTAATGAGTAATGCGTAATGAGTAATGCGTGACGCGTGACGGGTGGTTTCACAACTCACTGGTCACTGGTCACTGCTCACTGGTCACTGCTCACTTTTTCCACTCATTTCTCACATCATAATTTACCATTAATTTATAGTCAGGTGTCACAAGCTGCTGTGCTGCCACTGTTCCTCCGGAAAGTCCCACGGAAGAATAGGTACCTCCACCTGGAACCCTTACAGAACCATAGAAAAGTCCTCCTTCACCTGCTCCCGGATCTGCCGGCGGCTTCTGAGTGGAAAAGGAAATTTCTCTGTAATCTCCGGGGCGCATAGTATTCAGGTTGAAGATTTGTCTGTCTATTACCTGTCCTGCAGGATGAATAAAGATACAGTTTACTACTACCATATCCAGAATTGAAGCTGAAATATTCTGAACAGCAGCATAAACAATAAAATTATTATCTTTACCCTGTTCTGTTCTCTCATAGATTATCTTTATTTCATCGCCCTTTTTTTCTGCAGCAGTTGTTTGACATGGAATATCTTTATCAGGATTCTCTTGAAGTCTTACATTAAAATTTCTCAGATCTGCAGTTCTGGCCTTTTCATCATAGGAATAAGTTAATTCTGCAAAATCGGAAAAATCTTTCAGGAAAATAAGAATTATTTTATCTTTTACTATTTTTTCCCCTTTGAAAATTTTATTTCCAAGATATAATATCTTTGAATTACTGTCATATTTAAAATTTAAATTCAATCCTGAGGCAAGTATTTCTGCAGAAGCGGAAGGTTTATTATCCTGTAATAAAAATATTTCCGTATCTACAGGCCTGTTGTTTATGTAAAGAGTTATTTTATTTTCAGAAGCAAAGGAATTTATATAACAGATTAATATTAAGATAAATATAAGAACATATTTCATAATGATAACCTCAAATCTATTATATCACAGTCAGGCAGGATTATTTATGCCTGTAAAGAAGATATTTAATGGTGAAGAATTGTGTATTGCATAAAATGCAGAACCAGTATTTCTGAAAAATCTATAGATTATGAGAACCAGTCAGTCATATGTGATAAGTGTCATAGTGCTATCACTTTTAATCATATACCGGAATTAGCATCAAAATATAAAGAAGACCCTTTATCATGTCTACCGATGAATATGGACGTTGATCTGAATGGAGATACTTTAGTAATAACTTATAAATGGTATTATGTGAACCCGCCTCCCACGACTATAAGTCGCGGGCTTCTTCCCGTTTCCCAGCCCCTCTACCGAGGTAACTCCACGGGCTCGCCCCTGGGACAGTTCCTGCCCCGCAATATATTTAGACCTTCTTTTACCAATCCTTTTGCTGCATTTATATCCCTGTCATGAAGTAATTTACAGGTAGGACAGAGCCATTCTCTTACTGATAAATCCAGGACTTCTAATTTATAACCACAATTACTGCAGGTTTTGGAACTTGCATAGAACCTATCCACTATTACTACCTGTTTCCCATACCAGTGGGCTTTATACTCAACCATTCGACGAAATTCTGCCCAGCTTACTTCACTTATGGCTTTTGATAAATTCTCATTTCTTACCATATTACTTACTGCCAGATCTTCTAAACATATAACTTGATTTTCGTTGATTAGTTTAGAGGATAGTTTAGCTAAGTAATCTCTTCTCTGATTTCTTATCTTTTCATGAAGTCTTGCTACTTTTATTCTTTGCTTTCTATATTTTTTACTTCCTATTTGCTTTCTACTCAATTTCTTTTGTTCATAACTTAATTTTTCTTCTTCTTTTCTGTAATATTTATTATTTTCATATTTTATTCCATTACTATCTATGGCAAAATGGGCTATTCCAAGATCCACTCCTATAGAGTTATCTTTACTTTTTATTCTCTCATAGGCATTTATATTCATATAGATAAGATAGGGAATTTCTAAAATATAGGGAAATACAGACTTTATTATTATATCTGAAGGAGATATGTTATGACATAATATATCACTACAACCTATGGATACATAATATTTATCCGATGAAGAATGTTCTACTGTGGCATTTATTATACGACCATCAAGAGAGCGATGGATTACTGCTTTTACTTTACCTAATTTAGGCAGTTTTACAATATCCTCTCCTACCTCAATATTTCCATTCGTATAGGCAGTTTTATACCTTTTCTTACTCTTATGTTTCTTCTTAAAATTTGGAAATCCCTGATTACTGTTTCCTTTTTCTTTCTCTCTGAAGAAGTTGTCATAGGCTTTATCCAGATTATCAAGGCTATAATAAAGGGCAAACTTATCTACATCTTTTAGCCATATGGTTTCTTCTGCCTGTTTTAATAAGGTTAAATCTTTATTACATTCATTTAATGTTAATTTCTTTTCCTGCTCTTTATAAACTTCTATTCTTTTGGCTAAATAATGATTATATACAAACCTGCAGCATCCACAGGTCTTTTCTATCTGTATCTTCTGTTCTTTATTCGGATATATCCTGAATTTATAGCCTTTTTCCATTATTTCTCTTCCTGACCCTTTATATATTCTTTTACCATCTCTTCAGTATGCTCACTGACAGTTCCTGCAAAATAAGAGGGATTCCATAAATGGCCTCCCCATAAACCTGTCTTTAATTCGGGATAGGATATAAATAACTTTCTTGCACTTACTCCTTTTAAGGCTTTCATTACACTCGGAATATAGTGCTGGGGACTACATTCTATTAACATATGTACATGATCTTTATCTGTTGACATCTCCAGTATTGTAAATTTATTCTCTTTTGCTATATCTTGCAAGATCTCTTTTAATTTCTCTGATATTTTATCAGTCAGAATCTTTTTTCTATACTTTACACACCATACAATATGATATTTTAAACTATATACATAACCTCTACCATAACGCAGTTTTGTCATACTTTATTTTTAACATATATTATAACATAAGTCAAATGGCTTTTAAGTTTTTGCTTCTCCCTTTTTTTTATTTCAGGTCTGACAGCTATTTATCTGGCCGGTGCCGGAATACCTTCAGTAATTTTTATTTTATTTCTGCTGGTGAGTATATTAATCCTCTATGGTTCTTTCAGCACTTTTATAAATAAGACTGTTATCAGATTGAATGACACAAATATTTCCATAAGTAACGGTCCTTTGCCGGGAGTTCCTGGCCAGAATATTAATTTATCTGATATACATGAAGTTTCCTCTGAAAAATATAAGTCTGATAGTTATACACATCACAGTGTAAATATAATCTTAAACAATAAAAAAGTAGTAATTCTTTATAATTTACCTGAACTTAATCAGGCATTGTTTGTTGAAAAGCAGATTGAAAAGAAATTAATTCATCTAAAACCTCTTAAAAGTGATTTTTTTTAACTACTACGGCTCTGCTTGTGGGAGTCTTTACCTGTTCTGCTGTTATATTCTATAGGAGAAAAGGGAATTCCTCATTGCAAAATTTTTTAGAATCACTACAAACACAGGCATGGAAAGTTCTTCTGAGGACTCGGTACCGTTAATCAGATGCGGAATATGCGGAGATGTGCAGGGAGAAGCTATTTCTTTTGGGTTATGCCGGACCATTGTAAGCAGGCTATAAAGGCTTCGTTTCAAGAAAAAGTCTGGCAACGGTTGCAGAGAGAAAATCTGGAAAAAAAACAATAGTGAGTCTTCTCTCTGAAGGTAGATGTAGAAAGATTGCTGACGTTAGCCGGTGGAGGAATTTGAAGTGCATATAAGAGGCTGAATATAACGATATCAATTCTATCAGAGGAAGGATTTTGAGAATTATGCGGTGAATGTTCCTTATATTTACTGAATGGTAGAAATTGATAGAGGAGGTTATTGCTTATGATTTCAAAGATACAGATAACTATAACATTATTATTACTGTTCATAGCCGGTTCCTGTGTTTTAGCTAAAACTACACCGGCCACACATAAAGAAGTGCCGGGTATGGTATTTATAAAAGGCGGGACATATGAAATGGGACTGAAAAATTATACGGAAACTGTTACTGTAGGTGATTTCTACATTGGGAAATATGAGGTGACCAATAAGGAATACTGTGAGTATGACCCTGTTCATAAGGGAGAGTGGTCAGATTCAGATTATCCTGTAGAGAGTGTAAGCTGGAATGATGCAGTGGGATATTGTAAATGGTTAAGCAATAAGACAGGAAAGAATTATCGTCTGCCGACTGAAGCAGAGTGGGAATATGCGTGCCGTGCCGGTTCTACTACGGATTATTATTGGGGAAATACAATAGATGGTTCATATTGCTGGTATAGTGATAATTCCGGCGATCAGGTACATACTGCAGGTCAAAAGCATCCAAATGCGTGGTGGTTGTATGATATGGCTGGAAATGTAATGGAATGGTGTAGTGATCGGTATGATAATTCTAACTCTTACCGCATCGAACGCGGCGGCTGCTGGGGCGGCTGCTGCGTCTGCTGCCGGTCTGGCTATCGTGACAAAGATAAGCCCGATTACCGCGGCTACGGCGTCGGTTTTCGTATCGTCATGGAACCTTAATAACTTCTCCCTTTATTTTATATTGACATTGAACCTTAAAAATAAGTAAAATACATATATAATTTATATAAAACGACTATTAAGAGAGGAGGAAAAAAGATTGAGTCAATCAGATAAAAATAATAACTTCTTTAATAAACTGACCATAGTAGGAGGTCAGCCACCCAGAAAAAATTTACCAGATGCTAATGGTAATATAGAAAAAATTCTATTCAAGGCCGCTACTGATGAAAGTTTTAAATATAAACTTTTAATTGACAGGAAATCTATTCTTGAAGATCCAGAACTTTCATTATCATCTCAAGATAAAATACTTTTAGAAAGTATACCTGATAATAGATTGAGAGACATGATTGAAAAATTTATAATTCAGCGGACTTCAAGAAGAAATTTTTTAAAAAATGCAGCTGCAACATTGGCTTTACTTGCCACAGGGTGTAATGTAGCTGCAACAGAATCCTCGACAGATGAAGTTCCACCGCCATTGGTAACCCATAAGCCTGTCCCTGAACCAGATTATTCTATGACTATGGGCATCAGGCCGGAACATACACCAATACCAACTTATATACCTGTAGATGTAGGAACTGATGGTGCAATAGTTATCCACCCTTATTCCAATTTAAAACTTATTATCCCCAGAGGTGCATTAGATAAAACATTGGAAATAATTATTGGAGTTATTCCAGATGGACTTGAATATAAACATGGATTTTATTCAGGTGAAGAATTCAATAATAAAAATAATTTTTCTTACATTATGCCACATGAATTTTCTCCGCAGGATTTGCAGTTTAAAAAAGAAATCAGCATATGTTATCCGATTTCAGAATTAGAGTATAAAAAACTGTCGGGTCTGCACTTGACTGGTAAAATAACCTGGAGAGAATTTACAGAAAAATCTCGCGAAAAGCTTTCAGTAGAAACATCAAAAGATGGTTATGCAATAATTAAAAGTAAAAAATTTGGTATATATACCCTTGGTTACTTATTAGAACCTGAAAAACCTGTTTTCCCGGAAATGACTTTAATTTCACATGGAAAGATTAAAATGGATGTAAACTACAAAAGAACAGACGTAGAAATTAATTCATTTTATATGGGCAAAACTCAAATAACAAATAAAGAATATTCCCGGTACGATCCCAATCATCTAAATCCCGGAAATGATTTGCCTGCAGTCAATTTAAGTTGGTATGATGCAGTAAAATACTGTAACTGGCTGACAATGAATAGCCCGGATTTATCTTTAAAAGACTGTTGTTATTCAGGAGTTCCTCCGGATATTACCTGTGATATATCCAAAAAAGGATATCGAATTCCTACAGAAGCAGAATGGAAGTATATGTTTAGTAAAAAAGAAAGTGATAAATTAGATTTAATTGATACAGGTGATAGAGTATTTCAATTGGGAAATGGTGATAATAAAGCATTTTTTTGGTGTTATTCTATTTCCCATGGTATGTATGGACACCTTTCCCCGGAAGACAAAAATGATTATACAGGTTTGCGTATTGTAAAAACAGCTTAATAGATTAAGGGGATATAGATTATGAACGATAAACAAAAATTACTCCGTCATTTTTTAGCAACTCTTGCCTATCGTACACAGAAAGCTTTCCGTGGTGCTCCTAAAGATTTTGGAACATTTCAGGCAGGAAATAAAATACGCACTCCTGCAGAACTGGTTCGACATATGACAAACCCTCCAGTCCAGTGCCTTCGGTCTTAATCGTGATGAAAAATTTCACCTTTCAGAAAATGGTTAGAAAAAAATTAACAAAATTTTAACAAATAAAGGGTACAAAAAATTCCATTATATGATATTCTTAAAAGGGGAAATTTCATAAACTTTTGAGATAGACGGTAAAAAAGGAGCTAAAACTATGAATCCTCTTAACAATATTAACCTGGCAAAACAGGGACAGTTTATTAAAGCAAAGC
>Ga0351856_1139_pt1 | contig 14271 bp, 12 predicted proteins | sample BONcelHFGM3001D8_FD_206798 | JGI IMG/M metagenome (GOLD analysis project Ga0351856, IMG submission 206798) | Enriched cells from coal bed in the Powder River Basin, Montana, United States - BONCAT cells FGM rep2 HSBNCT.FGM.300.1.D8 ... | reverse complement strand
GCTGGCGATACGGGAGCGGAACTTTGGGGGCACCCATCCGGAGGTTGCCCAGTCGATGGCCAACCTGGGAGTGGTCTATCACGCCCGCGAAGAATTTGAAAAAGCGAAACGCTATTATGAAAGCGCGCTCGAAATTCTCCGGCACTTTCGATCGGATGAAGATGAAGAGGTCCAGCGAATCCAGGGGAACTACGAACGATTGCCAGGAGTTCGCATCCAGAATTTGAAACGAACACGCCGCCTGTGAGGGGGGAATGTTTCGCACGGAAGCGGTGAGGGGTTGAGGCGTGCCAGGCAATCCAGCCGGTCTTGCAAAGTGAATGTGTTGAAAGTGTGTGTTTTTCTGGCGGCGGCATGTGGAATGGTGTCGGGGGTTGCCGGAGAAAAAAACGGAGCGGAGGGTGCTGTAACGGAGTTGAGTGTGCTTACGGAACCGGACGGGCGCGGAGCCTGGCGGGAATTATTTGACCGTTTCGAGGCCGAAAATCCGGGAATTCACGTGAATCTGGTCGAAGGCCCGGCGGCGACGGACGCTCGCGAGGATATGTATGTGAATGCCCTGCTCTCCGGTTCGGGCGATTATGATCTCGTATATGCGGATGTCATTTGGGTTCCGAAATTTGCCCGGGCTGGCTGGCTGGAGGATTTGACTGATTACTGGACGGAGTGGGACGACTATGTGCCAGCGAGCATCGAAGGAGGTTCTTATCGGGGGCGAATCTACCGGGTGCCGACGCAATTGAACGGTGGCCTGCTGTATTATCGGAAGGATCTGCTTGGCAAAGCGGGCGTGGAGCCGCCAAAGACGTTCGAAGACTTGAGGAAACTTTCGGAGAGCCTGCAACAAACGCAGGAAGGCCTGTGGGGATACCTCTGGCAGGGCAAGCAATATGAAGGTCTTGTGTGTGATTACCTGGAGGTTCTGCGTGGGTTTGGTGGATTCTGGATCGATCCGGATACGCTCGAAGTGGGACTGGATCGCAAGGAGGCCGTGAGCGCGCTCCAGTTCCTAAGGGATACGGTGGGAACCATCTCGCCGCCGGGCGTAACGACATATGCGGAGGAGGAGGGGCGGTTGTTGTTTGAATCGGGGAAAGCCGTCTTTCACCGAAATTGGCCGTATGTCCACCAGTTGCTGGCGGTCGAAAAATCGCCCATGCTGGAGAAGATGGGGATCGCTCCAATGCCAGCGGAACCCGGCGGGCAATCGACGGCGACGCTGGGTGGAGCCGGGTTTTCGATCGTCAAGACGAGTCCGCACAAGGAGGCGGCATGGAAGCTCATTAAATTTGTGGCGTCGATGCCGTCGATTCTGTTTATGAATGAAAAAGTGGGGACGCAGCCTGCTCGAAAGAGTTTTTACGCGCAATCGACCGATCCGCTCGAGGCGGAAGTCTACAAGGCGCTGCAGCATACGACACCGCGTCCGCAGCTGCCGCAGTACGCGCAGGCGTCGGATATTTTGCAGCGGCATCTCAGTGCGGCCATTACGGGAGGGCTCACCCCCGAGGAGGCATTGAAGCAGGCTGCGAGGGAAACCCGCCTGTTATTGAAGGGAGCGCAGGCCCAATGAGTGCCGGAGGGGGGACGCGCTCCCTGGCGTGGTGGTTTCTGGCGCCGACACTGGTGCTGGTGGGCGTGTTTGCAATGTATCCGGTGTTGCGGACGCTTTTCCTAAGTGTGTTTACCCAGAATATCGGGACGGGACTGGAGCCGGTTTTTTCGGGATGGACCAACTATGAAAGAGTGCTCGCCGATGGACATTTTTGGGAAACGGTGCGGCGTACGCTTTGGTTTACCATCCTGGCAGTGGGAAGCGAGCTGGTGCTTGGCCTCGGCGCGGCGCTGGTCGTGCATCATTCTCCGTTTGGGCGTGGAATGGCGCGAACGGTGGCGCTCGTGCCGTGGGTTCTGCCGACGGCGGCGCTGGGATTGGGGTGGATCTGGATTTTTAACGATCAATTTGGCGTGGTGAACGATCTGCTGCGTGCGACGGGACTGCTTGACCGTCCGATCGCCTGGCTGGGCATGCCAGAGACGGCATTTGCGGCGTTGGTGCTTGCGGATGTCTGGAAGACAGCGCCTTTTATCACGCTGCTTTTGCTTGCCGGGTTGCAAACGATTCCGATGGAGCTTTATGAGGCTGCGGAAATGGATGGAGCGGGACGCGTGCAGCGTTTCTTGAGGATTACGCTGCCGATGCTAAGACCGACGATCTTTGTGGCAGTGCTCTTCCGGACGCTGCAATCCTTTGGAATTTTTGATCTGGTGTACGTCATGACCGGCGGGGGGCCTGGAGGCGCGACCGAGACGGTGGCGCTGTACACCTACCGGAATTTTATGCGTTATCTGGATTTCGGGTACGGTTCCTCGCTGCTTGTTGCGGGTTCGTTGATCCTTGCGGCGCTGACGTGCATTCTCTGGTTTCTTCTGGGAAGAAAGGAGCCTTCGGCATGAAGCCGTCAAAATCCCGGTTTCGGATGGCGTGCGGTGGATTTTTTCTGCTGGTGTTGGTGCTTTGGTGCCTGGGGCCACTGGCATGGCAGTTGATTACGTCGGTGAAAACGAATGGAGAGATTACGGAGATTCCCGTGACCTACTGGCCGAGAGACTGGACGTTCGAGCATTATGCCAGGCTCTTCATGCAAAAGCCATTTGCGCGGTATCTGTGGAACAGCTTTTTCATCAGTTCCTGCGCAACGCTGCTGTGCGTCGCGGTTAGTGCAATGGCGGCTTACTCCTTTGCCCGTCTGCGCCCGGTGGGAGGGAAAGTGGTGATCGGGCTGCTGGTGGCGATTTCATTTTTTCCGATGATTGCGTTTTTCTTTCCTTTGTATGAGCTGATTCGCTGGATGGGCCTGATTAACAATCCCATCGCCTTGATTCTGCCGTACGCGACCTTTAATCTGCCGATTGGCATTTTATTTTTAACCGCTTATTTTCGGACGATTCCGAAGGAAATCGATGAGGCGGGGGTGATGGATGGGTTGAGCCGATTTCAGGTCTTCCGGCATTTGATTTTGCCGCTTTCGACTCCCGCCCTGGTGACGACGGCAATACTGGTTTTCATCGCCTCGTGGAACGAATTTCTTTTTGCGCTCACATTTATGCCCCGGGACCATGCGCATACGATTACCGTGGCCATTGCTGGTCTTAGCGGGGGGAGTCTTTATGAGCTGCCGTGGGGGATGATTGGCGCGGCAATCGTCGTTAGCGTGGCTCCGTTGCTGGTGCTGGTCGCTTTCTTTCAAAAGCGCATTGTGGAAGGTCTTACGCGAGGGACTTTGGCGAATTAGCGCCGGGAGGCGGTTTGTCCTCCCCTGGAGTTTTTCGCAGGGCGGGAGGCCGGGGAGGTTTGTATAATAAGTTGTGCATCGGGGGGGGTGTGAATTCATTCTATCGGGAGAAATGACAATGCTGATCCGAAGCGTAATCCTGCGAAGTGTTCTGTTTGCAAGCGTTGCGCAACCCTTCTTCGCAGTAAAGGCGGAGGAGATTAGGGTGCATCTTCCGCCGAGGCTCCAATGGAACGCGAACGGGGGGTATTGTGGAGAAGTTTCGATGATTAGCGCGGGTTTGTATTATGGCCAGTACATGTCGCAATTCGATGCCCGGGCGGCGGCTATCGGGAGGACACCTCAGTCCCAGGGAGAATTGTTATTGGGCGATAACGACCAGCGTGCGGCCAGGGCAATGCGCCTGGCTTCGCTCGAATGGCATCCCGCCAAAGGCGATCTTCGTGGTTTGCGGCAAACCAGGTCGTTTTTAAATTGGGTGAAAAATTGCATGACCGCGGGCTATCCCACGATCATCGGAGTGTTCACCAATGAATACCTTTTTTACGGAAGCAGGAATCCCGCGGCAGGAGATCCACAATACGACCATATCGTTCCCGCATCGAGTGTTGAGACGGCGATGGCGGGCGACCCGCAGACGGTGTTTTTGAATACCCGGATGAGATTCTCAGATAATGGATTGTGGGGAACCGGAGCGAGGCGAAGGTATTTTTTTACGTATCCGTTTCGAACGTTTCTGGCGAATCGATCGAAAGCAAACAGTCCACATGGCAATATTTATTCCTTGCCGGATGCGGGAAGGAATTTTGGCATAGCCATCACCGGCATCGTGGACCCGGGCAAGGTGACTCTTCCCGTGAGGGTGGCAACCAATAAAAATTATGAACAACCGGAAATGGTTGATGGTTCAAATCAAAGACCGAGGGCCATGCCGCTGAGTCTTACGGTAACGGTTTCGGGGCTCTCTCCTCACGTCAGGTACAAGCTCTATCGCTATTCGAGTCTCGATAAAATCCCTGTTGAGAATTTTAACCTTAGCAGGGGCAATGCCTCTCAATCCTGGGATATTTTGATCGCGTCCGGATCGACGTTTACCATGACGCAAAATATCCTGTCCGATGAGATTGCGGCGTACCGTTGTGTTGCAGAATCAGCCCGGTAAGGTGCCGGGTATTTTTGCCGGCGTTTCGCTTTTTGGGAGGAGCTTGAGCGGATCAGGACCCATCTGGGTGGAAGCTGCCGCTACGAGGCGTCGGGCAGGATTTTTTTGGTGATCCGTTCGATGCCGTTCTTGGCGAAGTCGCTGTTGGGATATTCTTTTTGTGCCTTGAGGTACCAAGCGAGGCTGGAGCCGGGTTGACCGCGTGCTTCGAGTTCCTCGGCCTGGCGGAGGGAGCGAACAAATTCGGCGGCCTGGGTGGTGAGATTGGCGCGGATCTGGTTGAGTTTGGAATCATCGGGGAATTGCTTGAAGGCGGTTTCGGTGCTTTCCCATGCGCCGGCGAAGTCGCCACGTTTTTCGATTTCCTGGGCACGGATGATGGCGCCTTCGATTTCGCTCATTTTTGTGAGCACGGTGCGGAGTTGTTCCTGCCGGGAGGGATCGAGGGCGGTGGCGGCAATGAAGCGTTCCTTGTCGTCGAAGATCTGGCGGTAGTTGTTCTGACTGAGGAGCTGGTCGAAGTCGACGAGGGCTTTGTTTTGCACGTCGGCCTGGGAGAAGATCATTTTGGAAACTTCGGCGAGGTCGGGGTTCCGGGGCCAGATTTCGGTGGCGGCGGCGAGTTCGGTTTCGAGGGTTGTGCGGTCGCCGCTGACGGCGGCGTTTTTGGCTTTGGCAATGTGCATGGCCGAGACGGTGCGGGCGGTCTCGATGGCGGCCATGGGTTTGGAATTGTCAAAGTCCTTGGCGGTGGCTTCGAGGTGTTTTACGAGTTCACCCGCGAGGGTGTAGTCTTTTACTTCGAGGGCGGAAATGAGCTTGTTGGAGGTTTGAACGAATTCGAGGGACTGGCGTTTTTTGGTGCGTTCGAGGGTGCGGACTTGCGGGAGGTATTCCCCGATGACGAAGGTTTCGGCGAGGCGCTTGGTGGCGCTTTCGAGTTCGTCCTGTTCGAGGAGGTATTTGTAAGCGTCGATGCCTTCGCCGACGTCGCGGATGACTTCGTTGGCCATGGCGTCGAGGGTGCCGACGGTGGGGGGCATGCCGGTGCTTTTGGAGAACATGTCCTTGGCTTCGCCGTCGATGCGGAGCTTGTTGTCGCCGTCGGCGAAAACATGCCGGTAGAAGCGGGTGGCGATGAGCACATGCTGGAAGCGGCGCTGCATGAAGAGTTGAACGATGAGGGCCTGGAATTCGATCTTGGTCTGGATTTCCTGGAGTTCGCGTTTGGCCTGATTGGTTTTGCGCAGGGCATTAACCTCGGCGAGACGGGTGGCGTAGGGCTGCATCTCGACGTCGCGGGTGAGCTGCTGTTGTTTGGCCCATTCGGCGGCGGCGCCGGGATCTTTGGGGGCGGAGCCGTTAAGGGTGCTGCCCTGGGCGGCGAGGCGCTGGTTGCGTTCGATGCGACTGCGCTCTTGTTCGAGGGAACTGTCGGCTTCGCGGAGGCGGGCAAGGTTTTGGCGGGCGGCCCAGGCGGAGTAGACCTGGTTGGCGATGGTGTCGCTGAGACTGGCGTCGCGTTTGAATTCGGAGGCTTTGGGCAGGAGTTCGAACGCTTTGTCGAGGGAGCGGGGATCGACTTGATTCGGACTGAGTAGATCGAGGATCTGGAAGAGGATGGAGTTGTATTCGCGGTCCTGGAGTTCGGTTTCTTCGGGAGCGTTGAGGTATTTTTCGAAGCGGCTTTCGAAGAGGCGGTTGTTATTGACGTTCCAGCTTTTGCCGTCCCATTGGATCATCTCGCTGGAGGGATCGAAGGATGGGACGGAGTTTCCGAGAAATCCGGTGGGGCTTTCCATCCCGGTGGGGGAGGCTTGCGCCTGTCCGCTGGCAGGTTGGGCTGGCGGGGCGACGGCAAAGTCGGCAACCTGGGCCTGTGCGGGCAAGGCGAGGATGAGGGCGGTGAAGAGAAGGGGAAGGGTGGGCTTCATGCCTTGGTGAGGTCTTTGGCGCGGAGGATGCCTTTGTCGGTGACTTCGAGTTGGAAGATGAATTTCTGGCCTTTCTGGATATTGATGTGGCTCAAAGAGGCGGGGATAAGGATGGGGATGAAATCACTATTGTCATTGATTCCGACGGAAATCAAACGGCCTTCGGTGGAGGAGTAACCGAGCACGTTCTGAATCTCGCCGGTAACTTTATAGGTGTTGCCGCGCAGGCTGTTGGAATTTTCGAGGTAGGCGGAGACTTCGAGTGGCGCGGTGGTGCGGTAGGGTTCTCCGTTGGAGGAGATGAAATAGGCGCCAAGGGCAAAGGCTGCTGCGAGGATGGCCAGCCCGGCAATGATCCAGGGTGGATTTGAGGAGGAGCGATTACGTCTTGCCACCCGCTGTGTGTAAAGCCTGCGGCGTGGCAGTTCAAACGGAATGTATTATTCCATGCGACTGTTGCGGCAGCCGGCCCACGCGAGAAAAAGACCGAGGGCGATGTGAATGATGAGAACCCAGATGCAGAGCATGGCGGGGGAGAGGCCAGTTTGCACGACCATCTGGACGATGTCGTAGTAGCGTTCTCCCCGGAGTGTTTGTAGAACACCCGACCAGCTCCAGTAAGCGGATATGAAGGGGCGAACCATCTGCCCGATTACTTCGGGCAGAGCCAGTACGGCACCGGAGAGGGGAAGTTGGAAGCCGACCAGATAGATGGAGACGAGGGAGGCTTGTTCGGCGGAGGCCATCCAGCTTGAGATGCCGAGGCAGATGGAGGTCATGGCTCCGTTGACGAGGATGAGGAAGAGGAGCTGGGCGCCGAGGAGACCGGGAAATCCGCAGATGTAATGAACGAAGAGGCCCATCCAAAGCGACTGGGCGAGCACGAGCGTGGAGAGGAAGATGGCTTTGCTGGCGATGTAGGCTGAGGGACGGAGGCCGCTGAGTTTTTCTTTCTCAAAGATGAGGCGTTCGGCAGCGATCTCGCGACCGGAATTATTTGCGCCCATGAGGGTGAGCAGGATGACCTGGAACATGACGATGCCCGAGATGAGGCTGCCGACTTTGCTGGCTTGTTTGAGGAACTCGGAGGCTTCGGCTAGCTGCGTGATGATGTCCTGATTGAGCCCGAGACTGAGGTTTTGTACCTGCGGGAGGCCGTTCCATGCGAAAATTGCGACGAGAATCGGGAAGCCAAAGATGAGGCCGATCTGGAGGTAGAACTGGCCCTTGCTGCGGAAGAAAATGCGGAAGCGGCGTTCGAGCAGGGTGCTGATCTGGCTGAAGGCTCCGGGCAGTTCCGGGCGGCGGCTGGCTGTGGCAGCGGCATCCATCTCCTCGTCTGGCGGGCCGGGGAGTTCTTCGCTGGCTTCCTCCATGATCTCGGAATCCTGTTCCGAAGATGGCTCGCTGGCTGTTTCCTCCAGAGGTGGGGCGTATTTTTGCTCCTCGGAAGCGGAAGCGTAGTAGATGGTCTCGTCGTCTTCGGTGGCGAGGCCGATTAATTCCTCGATGTAGACGCCGCCGTGTTTGCGCCAGGATTTTTGCCAATCGGCGGCTTCGCGTTCTTCCAGCCGGGCGTAGAGGCTTTCGAGGTGTTCGATCTGGAAATAGTGGGCGAGGTGGTACGGGGAGCCGTGGTAGGCGACGACTCCCTGATAGAGGACGAGGATGGAGTCGTAGAGTTCGAGGTGGCGCAGGCTGTGGGTGACGGATAGCACGAGGCGATCCCGCTCGGAGAGGGCGTGCAGGAGATGAACAATCTCGGTCTCGGCCTGTGCATCGAGGCCGGAGGTGACTTCGTCGCAGAGTAATAGCGAGGGGGCGGCGGCAATCTCCATTGCCAGTGCGAGCCGGCGTTTTTGTCCTCCGGAGAGCACGGCTACACGGCGGTCGGCAAATTCGAGCAGCCCGACTTCGGCAAGGGTGTTCTCCACGAGGGATTGCAGGAGGCCGCCTTCGGCGCCCTTGAGGCGCAAGCGGACGGCGGACTCCACGGATTCCGCGGCGGTCAGCTCGTTGTGGGCGATGCTAAACTGGGGCACATAGCCGATCTCCGACGGAGCGAAGTCGTGTTTGGCAAGATCACGATCCTTCCAGAAAAGGGTGCCTTCCTCCTCGCCATTGGCAATGCCGGCAATGGTCTTGAGCAGAGTGCTTTTCCCGCAGCCTGATGGGCCGATGATTGCGCCAAAATGTTGTTCGGGAAACGTGATGTTGACGTCTGCGAGGATGGATTGAACGGATTCACCGCTACCGACGAAGAGGGAGACGTCACGCAATTCCAGCACAAAAGGAGGTTGAGCAATCGAGTGTGTGCTGACAACGCTAAAAGCGGACCTCCTCTTGGAACCCGCCGTGGAGCGGAAGGAATGGATCGTGGTTTTTATGAACGGCGAAATTGCCCTTGCGTGGGGCATGCATGGGAGCGCTATCGCTAAATGGTAAACAGGAAGAGCATGGCGGGGAGGGGCAGCGTGAAGACTACGGAGAGAGTGATGGCTGATTTATAGTGGTGGAAGACAAAGAGGAGCCAGGATGCGATGGCCGTGAGCAGGAGCCAGAGCGGGTAGGACCAGATGCCGAGAACGATGGCCCAGGGCTGCCATGTTTTCTCCGAGCCGGGCGCGTCGAAGGCCATTAAGGATATTCCGGCGAGCAGGAGCCAGGGAAGGAGCGAGAGCAACTGGACAGCTTGAAGCGCGAGGAGCGTGATCCACGGCCATTTGGGGGAGCGGGTCATGGCGATGCAAAATTCCAGCACGGACAGGTGCATGCTGGCAAGCACCGAGACGCAGGAGGATGGGGGCGTTGCCACGGTCCAATGGGCATGAGTTTCTCCCTTTGGCGTGGAGAAAGCAAAGGGATGGCTGCAGGAAAATGCAGGAAACACAAAAGCAGGAAACCTCGGAAAAAGGCGGATGCCTTTTTGGGAGTTTCTTTGCGCGTTTTTCGGTTTTCTAAAGCGCTCCTAGCTTGTCTTGAGGACTTCGATGAAGGCTTCCTGAGGGATGTTGACGGAGCCGACGGCCTTCATGCGCTTTTTGCCTTCCTTCTGTTTTTCGAGGAGTTTGCGTTTGCGGGTGATGTCGCCGCCGTAACATTTGGCGGTAACGTTTTTGCGCATGGCGGTGACGCTTTCGCGGGCGACGATCTTTCCGCCGATGGCGGCCTGAATGGCCACCTGGTAGAGCTGCTTGGGGATGACTTCCTTGAGTTTGGAGGCGAGGGCGCGTCCGCGGGCTTCGGCTTTGTCGCGATGGACGATGGAGCTGAAGGCGTCGACGGGTTCGCCATTGACGAGCATTTCGAGTTTGACGAGCTTCCCGGCTTTGTAGCCGGCCTGTTCGTAGTCCATGGAGCCGTAGCCGCGGGTGAGGGTTTTGATCTTGTCGTTGAAGTCGACGAGGATTTCGTTGAGCGGGATGGTCGCGTTGATCATGATCCGCCGGGTGTCGATGGATTCGGTATGGTCGACGGTGCCGCGTTTTTCCATGATGAGCTGCATCATATCGCCGATGTTCTCATTGGGAATCATCACGTAGCATTTGATGACGGGTTCGCGGATTTCCTCGATGACACTCATGTCGGGGAGGTTGGCGGGGTTGTCGACTTCGAGCCGGTCGCCGTTGGTTTTGATGACCTCGTAGATGACGCTCGGGTACGTGGAAATGATGTCCATGTCGTATTCGCGGCGGAGGCGTTCGACGATGATCTCCATGTGAAGGAGGCCGAGGAAACCGCAGCGGAATCCGAAACCGAGGGCGATGGAGCTTTCGGCCTGGAAGACAAAGGCGGCGTCATTGAGTTGGAGTTTGCCCATGGCGGCCTTGAGGTGTTCAAAATCGGCGGTGTTGATGGGGTAGATGCCGCTGAAGACCATGGGGTGGACTTCCTGAAAGCCCGGGAGCTGCTCGGCCGATGGGCGTTTGGCATCGGTGAGGGTGTCGCCGATTTTGATCTCGGCGGTGGTCTTGATGTTGGCGATAAAGTAACCGACATCACCCGCGTCGAGACGGGGTTGGGCGAACATCTTGGGCGTAAAAACGCCGATTTCCTTGATCTCGTAGTTGTTGTTCGTCGACATCAACTTCACCGCGATGCCTGGTGTGATGCTGCCGGAGAAGACACGGAGGTAGCCGACCACGCCGCGATAGCCGTCAAAAACTGAGTCGAAAACAAGTGCGCGCAGTATTTCGTCCTGCGATTTGGGGGGAGGGATGCGCTGGACGACCGCTTCCAGAATGTCTTCGATGCCGATGCCGGCCTTGGCGCTGGCAGCGATGGCCTCCTCGGCGGGAATGGCCAGGATGTCTTCGAGCTGCTGTTTGACCGAGGGCAGGTCGGCATTGGGCAGATCGATCTTATTAATGATGGGGATGATCGTGAGATTCTGCTTTGCGGCAAGGTGGACATTGGCCACCGTCTGGGCCTCGACCCCCTGGGCGGCGTCGACAATGAGGAGGGCTCCCTCGCAGGCGGCCAGGCTGCGGGAGACTTCGTAGGAAAAATCCACATGGCCGGGGGTGTCCATGAGGTTGAGCCGGTAGTCGAGCCCGTCCTTGGCGCGGTAGCGCATGGTGACGGGGTGGCTCTTGATGGTGATGCCGCGCTCGCGCTCGAGATCCATGGAATCGAGGAGCTGATCCTGCTTGTCCCGGTCGGCGATGGTGCCGGTGCTTTCGAGCAGGCGGTCGGAGAGCGTGGTCTTGCCGTGGTCGATATGGGCAATGATGCAGAAGTTGCGGGTGCGTTCGATGGACATCGCGAGCCGGGAACTATCCGCTGCCCGGGGGCGGTGGTCAATACGGCAAAGCGATTTCTCTCGCGTGCGCCGGAGACGGTGTCAGGCCGGGGTGGGCGGCTGCTTGAAATAACGCTGGATCCAGAGCAGGTAGCCAATCCATGGGATGGCGGAAAGCAGGGATATCCAAGCCAGCGACCTGCCGCGAACGAAGGGATGGTTGTTCATGCGGGCGATCTCGGCATCCGGAAGGCCCATGGTCCGGTAAATATCCGCAAAGTCGTGGAACAAATAAGTGAGGAAGCACGACACGGCCACCAGCACCATCGAGAGGAGAAGAATCCACCAGCCCGCAGGATTCAGCCGAAAGGCAGCCATGCCCGCCCAGATCCAAATACCGGCAAGGATGAGGGACAGAAGCCCTCCGGGAATTCCAAGGAGAAAGGTTCCAAAAAATGGAAGAAACCCCCGATAGGCAAATGCGGTAAAAAGCATTGTCGCGGCTCCTGAGAACGCGAACAGGCTGATGGCAAGCACGGGCAGGGGACAGCGATCGGTCCAGCGCGGCACGGAATCCCGTGCCTCACAGGTGGCTTTGACATGCGGGCTTTGGTAAAAGAAAACCCAGACGCCGGGCAGCAGCAGGAAGATGGCAAAATAAAATGCCGCCATGATTCCGAAGATGGTCATTTGCACTCCCGGCGACGCTGACGCTCCCTGACCCGCATTCATGGAATCGCGAATCCCTGGGAGGAGGATGAGCACTGTTAAAATGGAAAACACCCCCACGATCAGCCATGCCCAGGAAAAAATCAGCAACAGCGCACGCGCCCAGCGGCGGGCCAGAATCGAGCCGGCACCCAGCCAGATGAGAGCCACGCCAAGAAAACCGTAAGTTACCACACCGGGCAGGACGGCAGGCATGCCCGGGAAGCCGCCGTGTCTGGAGGCCTGCATCGAGGCCCAAAGCATCAGCGGAACAAAGAGGGCGCAGAGGCATCCGATACCAATGGTGAGGATGCCGAAAAGGATGAGACCGGCGCGGCGGTCCTTGAATGCGGGCGGGGCGGGGTCGCTCATATTACGGTTCGATTTTGGGTGTTTCCACACCGGTAGGCCGTTTCTCCATGCAAGTCGAGTCGCGGGGGCGGGCGAAGCGGATGGATGCGCCTTTTCTGGGAAGCCTGCGGGCGCGGTTTTGAGTAGCTGGCGAGGCACTTGCATGGCTTCAGTCTCCGGCGCTCGTGTCGGGGAGGAGACGCAATTTCGGAAGGATGCGAGGGTTCCAGGGATTGATCGTGTAGTCGGAGTCGCGAATGGCGGTGTTGTGGCGGGTGCAGAGGGTGAGGACGGTGGCGATGTCGAGCTGGAGGTGGATGGGGGCGAAGGGGCGGAGATTTTGGGCGCCGAGGTCGAAGAGACGGCTGGCGGGTGCGAGGCGGCGTCCGTCCTTGGGGTGTGTGGGACGGAGGAATTGTTTGCGCAGATGCACGAAGGCTCCAGCGATCTGGATGAGGCCTTTGTAGAAGGGTTTGCTGGCATCCTGGCAGGGCAGCCAAAGGTGCTCGAGAACATCGTGGGCTTCGTAGTAATCGCCGGCGTTGAAGCAGGTGAAATAGCCGGCGTAACAGGGGTGGAGGCCCGAGGGAGTGGCGCTGTCGAGCGAGGAGATAAAAGCCTCGATTCGGGCGTGTTTTTTCATGTTCGGCGAAGGTCTGGCCTGTACAATCCGTGGCGATTTGCAGAAACCAGCGTATTTCTTACAACCATTTGAGACCGGGTGCCACAGGCTTTGGCGCTGAGTGATGAGCGTTAGCCAGATTTGTCTTCTTATTCTAGGGTGTGGACTTGCGGTGGCTTCGGCGGGATTGTCGGCAATCGAGACGGCGGTCTTTTCAATGAATGAGGAGCGCCGCCGCAAGTTGCGGTCGCGAAACAGACAATCCGCCGTGCTGGTGGAGGAAGTGCTGGGCCGCCCGGGAGAGGTGATGAGTGCGCTGCTGCTGGCGACAACGCTGGCGAATGTGCCGTTGATTGTGGTCACGCTGTATTTGTTGGAGAGCTTCGGATATGGGCAGGATTTTCTGGGCTGGGGTATGATGGCGGTGGTTTTTGGGGGCGTGATTCTGGTTTGCGAGCTTCTGCCGAAGCTGCTGGCGCTGGCGATGCCGGTGCGTTTGACGGTGTTGGGCCTGCCGGTGGTGCGGGGCATGCTGCCGGTGCTCGAGCCGGTGACGGATTTCCTGCGGCTCCTGTGCGAAAGGGTTGTGGAGTTTCTCATCCCGCAGCGGGTGGTGCCGTCGCCGTACCTGACGACTGAGGAACTGGAGACGCTGATCGATATTGCGCAGGATGAAGGCACGCTTAATGAGACGGAAGGCCGCCTGATCCGTGAGGTTCTCAAGCTGGGACGGGAGCCAGCGAAGCATTGCATGACGCCGAGGGTGGATGTGTTTATGATTCCCGATGATATCCGGAATGCGGATGCGGCGGACGTGCTGCGAGGCAGGCGTTACCGGCGGGTGCCGGTGCGGGGGGCGAATCCGGATGACATTCTGGGGATTCTCGATGTGAAGGAGTTTTTGCTGCGGGTTGAGATTCCAATTGCCGAGCAGGTGCAGCCGCCGGCGTTCGTGCCGGAGACGATGGGGGCGCTGGTCCTGCTGCGGGCGTTTTTGAAGCGCCGCCAGCATCTGGCCATCCTCCTTGATGAGTATGGGGGGATCGAAGGCATCGTTACTCTGTCTGACATTATCGAAGAGTTGCTGGGGGAGGAGGGGCCGGATTCGCGGAGCGAGCTGTATATTGAGAAGCTGGGGGAGAACCGGGCGCTGGCAGCGGGGAATGCGAGGCTCGATGATCTTGCGGAGGCGCTCGATTGGGAACTGGAGGAGGCGGAGTCGGTCGAAACGATCGGAGGACTCGTCGTGGAGCATCTCGGATTTCTGCCACGCGTGGGTGCGACGATCAGTATTAACGGACGGCGGATCGTGGTGCGCCGGGCTACGCGCAAACGCATCAAGGAGGTCTTCATCGAACCTTCGCCTGATGCTATGAATGGAACGGTATTTAATCCGGAGGGCGAGGAATGATCTGGATCGCCATTGCAGCCTGTCTGGTGATTGCGTTTACGTTTTC
>Ga0351856_1135_pt1 | contig 14569 bp, 12 predicted proteins | sample BONcelHFGM3001D8_FD_206798 | JGI IMG/M metagenome (GOLD analysis project Ga0351856, IMG submission 206798) | Enriched cells from coal bed in the Powder River Basin, Montana, United States - BONCAT cells FGM rep2 HSBNCT.FGM.300.1.D8 ... | reverse complement strand
GCTTGGCTCCCGCGCCTCAACGTCGGGGCGCCTTTTGTCTGGATCTCCCATGAAGGCCGTGCTATTTGAAATTTCTGGCTTGATCGTGACTTGAGTCATCCGTCTTTCCTTTTCGTGCCCGTGTGCGTGCCCGTGCCCGATTTCGGGCACGCACACGGGCACGGGCACGGGCACGGGTTGAATCATGGCTCTTTCCGAGGGAGGAATACATGCTTCCAGTGGAATTCGACTTTCGCATCCTGAGTACCTTGCCGCTTCCGAGCGAAGAGACGATTGCCGGTATACTGAAAATGCTGCGGGCCATTGTGGTCCGAAGGGTACTGCCGTATTTCAAGCTCCGGAAGGGGACCGATCCCTTGAAGCTGGCCAGGGCCGAGGAGATGCTATCCATCGCCCGGCTCGAGGACGAGGGAAACCGAATACGGACCGCCAGCATGATCGTCCGGGCGGATAAGGACTGGACCATCAAAATCCATGAGCGGATCTTCGACTACCTCGCCTTCGTGGTCCCGAGCGACCCCAATTCCCACCTCGGGGACGGAACGGTCGAAGAGCACAAGATGCTCGCCTTCACGGAGCTTATGCTTCGCCACGAAGTGGAGCACATGCTCTACCCGGAGCGCAGGGAGCGCGACGTCGTCGCCTCGGACGTGGAATTCGCCATGGATCGCCGAAACGAGGACCCGACGTTCCACCGCATGCTCCGCGGCGTGCTCTCGGACGAGATGAACGGGATCAAGGGGGAGCAGTACCTGGCCCTCCTGGATGAAGCCGAAAAGGGGCTTCCCCACGAAAACCGCATCAACTCCATTCTCGAGGCCCTCGTCGGGGCCCTCGCCGAAGCGCCCCAGTGGTTCCTCCTGGAAGTGTTTCCCATGCTGGATTTGGAGCTCGAGGCCAGGGTCCTCGGGGAGTATTACCGCCGGAGCCTGAGCACCTCCTATTCCCTGATGCAGAGGGCCCGGTCTCTTCGATCCATGCTGAACCTCTTTTCCCTTCTCGTGAAAGCAAACGACAAGGAGGCGTTGGAGGTGTTTCACACCTTCAAGGACCGGTGGGGGCTGGTGGGCCTTTTCCATGAGCTGGATCTGCCCGAAGCCACCGTGGATGAGAAAGCTCCCGAGGAGATCTTCCAGCTCCTCAAAACGACCCTGCAGACCTTCATGGATGAGGAAGAGACGTCCACTCCGGCCGGCCGGATTGTGCCGCAAGCGGCCGCTCTTTCTCCCGCGGAGCCGCCCGGAGAATCCGTCAAAAGCCTCAAGGACCGCATCGATGAGGCTCACAACAACCCCCTCTTCCCCAAGCGGGTCATCGAAGTCATTGACAAGAACAAGCTGAACACGGTCGGCCACAGCGGCTCCAAATACAGCGAGCTCCTGGAGACCTTGCTGGCTATCCCCTGGCGAAAGATCAAGAAGATAGAAGTGACGCCGGAAGCGTTCGAGCAGGGCCTCCATCGCTCCCACTACGGCCTCGAAATCCCCAAGGAGATCGTCTGCGATTTCTTCACCAACCTGATCTGGCGCTACCAGCGATTCACCGATGAAGAAGCGTCCTCCTGGCAGCAGACCGGGAGCGCTTTTCTCCTGGTGGGGCCACCGGGAGTGGGCAAGACCTCGCTCGCCATCTCCATCGCCAAAAACCTGGGCATTCCGTATCACAAGATCTCCCTCGGCGGCATGCGGGACGAAGCGGACATCCGGGGACATGGATTCACCTACGAAGGGTCCAAGCCGGGGGCCATCGTCCAGGGCCTCATCAAGATGGAAGCCATGAACGGCCTGTTCATCCTCGACGAGGCCGACAAGACGGAAAAATTCGCCATCGCCACCCTCCTCGAAATCCTCGATCCGGAGCAGAACCATCTCTTCCACGACAAGTACACGGAAACCACCGTGGACATCGATCTTTCCAATTGCCATTTCTTTCTGACCGCCAACACGCTGGAGGCCGTGCCGCAGGTGGTCGTGAACCGCTGTGAAGTGATCCACCTGGACCGATACAGCGTCGAGGAAAAAATCGCCATCGCCCGCAAATACCTGATCGGCCGCATCCGGAGCAAATACCAGATCGGCGAAGAAACAATCTTCTTCGATCCGGAGGCGGAGCCGGATTTGCTGAGGCATCTCATCCGCGCGTACACCTACGAGGCGGGGGTGAGGGAGCTGGAAAGGATCATTCGGACCCTTTTCCTGCGGGTGCAGCGCAAGGAGATCCTCACCGGGGTCAAGGATTCGGTGCGGATCACCCGGGAAAAAATCAAGGAATACCTCAAGGAGCCCATCCGTCCCAGGCAAATCAACGAAAAGGATGGAGTGGGGGAAATGATGGGCCTTGGAGTGGACGTGGAAAAGGGAGTGGGCTCCGTCATGCCCATCCAGGTCACCCGGATAGCCGGCGCCGACGATGGCGCGGGCTCGCGGGAAGGGTACTTGTCCATCGTGCATGCCACGGGGAACATCGAAAAGGTCATGGACGAAAGCCGGAAGGTGGCCATGACGGGCATTCTCGGGCGCGCCGAGGAGCTCCAGATCGACTTGAAGCACCTGGACGATCCCATCCACCTACACTTCATGGGAGGCTCCACCAAGAAGGATGGACCCTCGGCGGGCGGGGCCATCGCTCTTGCCCTGGCGTCGATTCTTTCCGGAAGAAAGATCCGAAGGGACGTGGCCATGACCGGGGAGATCGACACCAAGGGAAGAATCACGGCCGTGGGAGCGCTCGCCGTCAAGATCGAAACGGCCCACGACGCGGGTTGCCGAACGGTCATCATTCCGAAGGAAAACCTCTACGGCGAGGGTGGAATCGAGCGATTCCCTGAGGCACTCAAAAGAGAGCTCCAGATCCTGACCTTTGAGCAATGGAACGGCGACCACGAGCCCTTCGACTACTCCAACCACATTCTCCAGGTGGTGGCGGTGGACGACGTGATCCAGGCGGCCAGAGTCGCCGCCGTCGACGAGGAGGAGCTGCAATCGGTTGAACGCCTCTTTGACGAGTACGCCCGCGAGGTCGCGCTGCTCTTGAAGGAGAGGCTGGGTCGCCCGGAAGTCTGTTTCCAGGTGGTGCAGGTGAAGAGCGCCGAGGAGATGGGAACGGATGGGTCTCCATGGGGAATCCCGGAAGCGGGAAGCCGGTTGGTGCTTTTGCCTTTTCCGGGGCTGCGGGATTCCGCGCAGGCTCGAGCAGACCGATGGGGCTCACCGGTCCGTGTCCGCGCCTTCGACCCCAAGGAAGAGCAACTGGCCGATCTGGTGAAGGAGCTTCGGGAATCACTGGCCGGGGATGTGGGCCAGGCCTGCACCGTGGTCCTCGTCGCACCGTACTATCTCCTCGTCCGTGACGCCATTCGGCCACGGGAGGGATTGACGCTCTTTGCCAACAACTTCACGCTGCAAAGCGTCAAGATCAAAGGGTGCAAGAACCTTCTCAATCGCGTCTTTTGCCTCCTGTCCTTGCTGGACCCGTCCCGGTTGGAGTCGTGTCCCTTCGTGGGGACCATCAATGGGGTCCACGTCCTGAACATCTCTTTCATCCCCGAAAAATACCGACTGGATCTGCGGCGCGCCGAGGAGATCGCCATAAGGACCCTGAGCCGCTGGGCGGATTCGGTCATGGGTCTGTATCGGCATGTCTAGAAGTTTTAAGTTTTAGGTTTTAAGTAGGGCCAGTCGACTATCGCGGCCTGGTGGCGGATATGCTCACCCCGAGGCCATTCTTTTGAAAGCTGGAGTACCCTTGGACAAAAATTGGTCGGCGGTTTTGGTGGGCGCATATTTTTGTGCTTGGTGGAGCGGCACTGGAGCTTGCGCCGCGTTCTGCGGGACGTCATTGTCGGGAATGAAGGGGCGTTTTTTTGTTAATAGTTTTTCGCGGATTTGACGATCTTCTTATCAAGTGAACGTGAAAGGCGGCCTGCCGGAGCCCCATGGGGCAATGCTGTTGACTTAAGGTTCCCTCTCCCTCAGGGAGAGGGTTAGGGTGAGGGAAGATCGGCTCTGGCAGCCCCCTCACCCCGACCCTCTCTCCCGAAGCGGGGGAGAGCGAGCGCTCGTTCCAGCTTAAGTCAACAGCATTGCCCCATGGGGGTCGGAGGTCGATTGCAGGAACCGGAGACCTTCTTCATGGAGAAGAAAGGAACGAGTCAAGGAGTGACGCCATGGTTTCCACCGTTTTCTTCATTTCCGTTTTCGTATGGCTGAGCGGGGCCACGCTCGCCGTCTGGTCCGCGAAGAGACTTGCGTGTGACGAGGAGCGCGGATGAGCGCTCGGAATTTCCCGATCGCGCTCGCGCCTGGTCCACCCGCATGGCTTCCGGCCTCCCGGCCGGAAGCCATGCAACAAGGCACACCCCTTCATGGGGCTCCAAGAGCCCTTCCATTCGCAAAATCAGGATCGAAGCAGCGCTCCGGCTCGAGCGACCTCGAGCCGGATGGCCTCGATTCTCCCTATTTTCGCCCGCTTTCGTAAGCTCCGGCATACGCGAATCATAACAACGCAATTGATAGGTGACGGGATAAGTGACGATATAGGGAAAATACGGTCTTTTTCCGAGGAAAATACATGATTGACCCTATTCAGTTTGGCCAATAAATGTATAAGGTTGCTGCATTCATGGAGCGAGGTCAAAACTCTTGCACAGCGAATGGGACAAATCCCGGCATGGCTCACCGCCGGGACGCGGAGCGGCGGGGAACGGGCCAAAGCGCGACGACGTTCGGCCGATGGGGGGCTCGTTTGTGGTGAAGCGCACTGATCCGTTTTCCGCGGTCTTCATGGTCCGGGGGGTGAGCGGCCGGGATCGCAAGCATCCTTGAGCGGCAAGGATGCGCGGGAGTACCAGGCCTCAAACTACGGAAAAGGAGGGTAACGCATGAAGAAGAAGGTTTACGTTGTACTGATGGCGGTTTTGTTCGTGTTGGGCGGGCTGACGTCCTTTGCGCTGGCTCAGGAGGACATTCAGAAACATCCCACCTGCAAGTACTGCGGCATGGACAGGGCGAAATTCGCTCACAGCAGGGTGTTGGTCGTCTATGAGGACGGGACGGAGGTGGGTGTGTGCAGCATCCATTGCGCGGCGCTCGATCTTGCCCTGAACATCGACAAAACGCCCAAGTCGATCATGGTGGGGGAGTACGATTCCAAGAAGCTCATCGATGCGGAGAAAGCTCAGTGGGTGATGGGCGGCGACAAGATGGGCGTCATGACCAAGAGGGCCAAATGGGCGTTTGACACGAAGGAAGCGGGGGATAAATACATCGACGCGAACGGAGGCGAGCTCGTGACGTTCGACGACGCCATGAAGGCGTCCTTCGCGGATATGTACGCGGACACGAAGATGATCCGGGACAAGAGAAAAATGATGAAGGCGAAGGGCGCGGAACAGAAGGGCGGCGAGCAGCAGGGGAACAAAGAGCATAAGATGTAGCGGTGAGCGGTGAGCGGTGAGCGGTGAAGGGTGAAGGGTAATGCTGTTGACTTAGGGTGGTTGGGTGGGTTGTGGGGCAGGCTTTCCAGCCTGCCTTCCGCGAATTGGCAGGCTGGAAAGCCTGCCCCACACACCCTTAAGTCAACAGCATTGGGGGTGAAGGGGGAGCGTGACGGGATGCATTTCGTCTCTGCCCCTTTCACGTCACTCATTGCCAACTTCATCCCTCATTCCACACTTTTCATAGCCCGTTGTTGCTGATCATTCGACGTATCGGAGGCTTCATGAAGCGTATAGGGATAGCCGTTTTTTTAATGTTTCTGGTATCTTCACATGCCTGGGCCGAGGAAGCGAAGGCCATCAAACATTCCAAGGACGACAAGTGTCCGGTCTGCGGGATGTTCGTGGCCAAGTATCCGGATTTCCTGGCGCAAATCGTATTCAAGGATGGCTCGTACGCCGTGTTCGACGGCGTCAAGGATATGATGAAATACTATCTGGACCTGGCTAAGTACAATCCTTCCAAGAAGGTCGAGGACATTGACTCCATTGTCGTGACGGACTACTATGGGCTCAAGCCCATAGACGGCCGGAAGGCCTATTACGTGACGGGAAGTGACGTCTATGGGCCCATGGGCCACGAGCTCATCCCCTTCGAAAAAGAGGATGATGCCAATGAGTTCATGACGGACCACCTGGGGAAGTCATTGATGCGACTGGATGGTGTCACTGCCGACTTGCTGAAGAGTATGGATTGATGCCGCAAAGAACCTGCCACGTCTTCTTCCTTTACCTGGGTATAAATATCTTTTTGCTGGGTCTGATGTTCGCCCATGCGTATTACAGGCAAGGTGCGGACAAAGAACTGCTGGGAGCACGACGGGAGATCGTCAAGAACCTCCAGTTGACCGACCTCTGTCTCTTCACCGACGCTCGGTACGCGCGCCATCCCAGCATGGCGGACCTCAACACCCCCTTCCAGGACTACCCGCTTTCCCTGGAGCATTTCCCTTCGGGATCGTTGCTGTCCGTTCCCCCCCACCTGCAGGCGCGGAAGCGGGACCGATGACATGAGGCTACTGGAAAAGCAGAAGAACATCATCGACTTCACCCTCTCTTCCCTCCTGAGAAGGAAGGGAAAGAACATCTCGCTCATGGTGGTTTACACCTTCATCATCTTTCTGGTGGCGTCGGTGGTGCTCTTCACCAATTCCATCAAGAAGGAGGCTTCCCTGGTGCTGCGGGACGCGCCCGAAATGATGGTCCAAAGGCTGGTTGCCGGCCGGCACGACCTGGTCCCGGTGCGGTACATGGACCAAATCAAGGCGATAAAGGGCGTTCAGGCGGTCAAGCCCAGGCTTTGGGGCTACTACTACGACGCCACCAACGGCGCCAATTACACGGTGATGGTGAACGAGGACCTGAACGGCCACGTGGGAGGCATCATTATCGGCAGAGGAGTGGCGAGAAGTCTCGTGGCCGGGGAGCAGGGCGTCATTCCGTTCAAAACCTATGACGGAACCTACTCGTTTCTCAAGATCAAAGGCATTCTGCCCTCCGACTCGGAGCTGGTGGCGGCGGATTTGGTCCTGATGTCCGAAGTGGATTTCAAGAAGCTTTTCGCCATACCGGACGGATACGCCACCGATCTCACGGTCGAGGTGCGGAACACCAAGGAGCTCACCACCATCGCCAACAAGATCACCCATATCTTTCCCGACACCAGGCCCATCCTGAGAGACGAAATCCTGAGAACCTACGACGCCGTCTTCAACTGGCGCGGGGGATTGGCCATCGTGGTTCTTTCCTGTGCGTTCTTCGCCTTCGTTATCCTGGCGTGGGACAAGGCGACGGGGCTGAGCGCAGAGGAGAAAAAGGAAATCGGCATCTTGAAGGCCATCGGGTGGGAGACGTCCGACGTGCTGCAGATGAAATTCTGGGAGGGTGCGGTGGTGTCCCTTTCTTCTTTCCTGGCGGGGATGATCTTGGGCTATCTTCATGTGTTCTTTGCATCTTCGGGTTTCTTCGAGCCCATCTTGAAGGGCTGGTCGGTGCTCTACCCGGACTTCAGGCTGACGCCTTTCCTCAGCGTCTATCACGTGGCCACGCTCTTTTTCCTTACCGTCATTCCCTACACGGTGTCCACGATCGTTCCTTCCTGGCGGGCCGCGACCATCGACCCGGATTCCGTGATGAGGTCGTGAGCAATGATTGAGGTCAAAAACGTCAGCAAGGTGTTCAACTCCGGAAAGCCCAACGAGTTCGTGGCCGTCGACGAAGTGAGCCTCACCATCGACTCGCAAAAGGCGACCGCCCTCAAGGGGCCCAGCGGCTCCGGGAAAACCACGCTCCTGAGCATCCTGGGGTGCATGGCGCGGCCCACGTCGGGACGGATCACCCTCTGGGACAGGGAGATCACAAGCCTGCCGGAAAGGTTTCTGACGGAGATCCGGCGCGAGACGTTCGGGTTCATCTTCCAGCAGTTCAACCTCATCAAGGGAATAACCGCCCTGGAAAACGTCATGATTCCCGCCTATCCCAGCGGAGAGAAATACTCCGTCCTGAAGCAGCGGGCCATGGGCCTGCTCGATCTCTTCAACCTGGGCCCCAAGGCGGCCTCCAAGGTGGAATGGCTCTCGGGAGGCGAGGCCCAGAGAGTGGCCATTGCACGGGCGCTCATCAACAATCCCTCGACCCTCATCGCCGATGAGCCCACAGCGCACCTCGACACCAAGCTTTCCAAGGAATTCATGGGCATCATGAAAAACTTGAAGGAAGAGGGGAAAACGATCCTCATCGCCAGCCATGATCCCATCGTATTCGATTCGGACGTGATCGACCGGATAGTGGAAATGAGAGATGGGAAGATAATTGAAGAGAGCGCCGCATGATTTTTCACCCCGCCATTCTCGCCCTGCTCGTGGGCTCGCTGCTGATCAGCTCCATGCTCCTCTATTCCTCGTACCACGGCCTGCGAATCCTCAAGAAGTGGGACATCAAAAGCGGTAGCGAGACTCAGTTGGACCTCGAGCGGCGGACTTACCTCATTTCAACTCTCATGAGCTACGCACTGGGGTTCCAACTGCTTTCCCTCTTTCTCTTCATCTATACGGCCGACCATCTGGCCCCGCTCTTCGTCGGCGCCATGTGCGCGGCCGGTTCTCTCAACGTGAATGAGTGGGGCTATCCCACCATCGTCCTGAAAGTGGTCAACTTCATCCTGGCAGGACTCTGGATCATCGTGAACTTCACGGACAACCGAGCGCACGACTATCCGTTGATCAGAAACAAATACCTGTTTCTGCTGGTCGTCACGCCGTTCATCCTCATCGAAACGGCGGCGCAGGGGTTGTACTTCGCCGGCCTGGAGCCGGACATCATCACCTCGTGCTGCGGGACGCTTTTTACGGCGAGCGCGGAGGGCGCGACGGCCGGCATCGTGGCATTGCCCTGGGTCCCCGTGGCGATAGCGTTCTATGGCTCCATGGCTCTCACCTTCGGTCTGGGACTCACTTTCTACTGGAAGGAAAAAGCGGCCTACTTTTTTTCCCTATCCAGCTTCGTGACGTTCCTCATGTCCATCGTGGCGGTCATATCCTTCATCTCCCTCTACTTTTACGAGCTGCCCACCCACCATTGCCCGTACTGCATTCTCCAGAGGGAATACGGATACGTGGGGTACCCTCTTTACCTGACTTTTTTCGGGGGGGCCGTTTTCGGGCTCGGGGTGGGGGCGATCATGCCGTTTAGAAACATCGAGAGCCTCAAGAGCGTCCTTCCGCGCATACAGCGGAATCTCACCGTCATGTCCCTCAGCTCCTACGGCCTGTTCATGCTGATCGTGGCTTATGGAATCCTCTTCTCCAACCTGACGCTCAGGGGCTATTGACGGGTCTTGGCAAATGCCTGCCGGTCTTGCCGTGCAGGGAATGCCCTGCCGTTTCTCTGCAACTTCCCTTATGTCCTCTGGTCTTGCACACGCGATCCGTCTTTTCGTGTCTTCCCCCCATAAGTGTCAGCTCATCGGGCTCATCTCGACATTGCTGGGCGAACGCTCGGGTCCACAATCTCAATTGGCTCTCGGGGCCTGCATGGAGAGTTTCCACGTCCGCCAGCAACTCTGCGGCAAACGTTGCCAGTTGGTCGAGCCACAGCCGCAAAGCCTTGAGCGTTGTGGGTCGGGAATGGGTCGCAAGCTCCCAATGCACCTCTGGAAAGAGGGCAAATAATCCGGGAAGTCGCACACGTACTGAATGCGGGAAATTGTCCCCCGCAAATAGATGGCATGGTTCAAATGTGTCAACGATAGGGTAACAATCTGATACGTAAGTTCGTCATTCCGGCAATCTTTTAGCCGGAATCCAGCCACACAGTGATCCGCGAGCTCCGCGGGTGTGGATTCCGGCTAAAAGATTGCCGGAATGACGATAGAAGTGTCAAGCTGCTTTGAACCATGCCAAATAGATAAACCCCGTACGATGGACACAACGCGCGATGATCCACACGGCCCGGGCAGTTGACTTTCTGCTTGTGTGCTTTTGCCATATTTGATAAATTCATTCTCGCTATGGGATGGACGATTGAATACTACGGCGAATCGGTCGAAGAGCTCGTTTTAGGTATGCCCAATGGCATCTTTGCCGACTATGCCAGTATCGTTCAAATCATGCGGCAGAGCGGCGCCAGGCAACAAATAATTATCCCTCCGGACATTCCGATCGTCATTCCCGCAGGTTTCCGGCGGGAATCCAGGCCCGCTCACCGACCGGATAACCGTGTGGCTGGATTCCCGCCAGAAGCCTGCGGGAATGACGGGATGCCGCCATGCGGTAGTGCTTGGACGATTATTTGCTGCCTGGCGCCTTAGAGCCATGGGCGGCGGCCTTTTTGAGATTCGAGCGAAAGGCCCGGAAGGGCAGGGCCGCATCTTCTACTGCACGGTACAGAGAAGGACGATCATTATGCTGCACGGTTTTATCAAGAAGACGCGGGCAACCCCTAAGCGCGAGCTTGATATAGTCAGTCGCAGGATGAGAGAGGTTAAGAATGAGCGAGTCCGCGAAGGCCAATGAAGTACCGAAGAGGCGAAGAACCCATGATCAGCTTGTAACCGAAGCCATGAAGAGGCCCGGCGTTAGGACGGCTTATGAAGAGGCTCAACAGAATCTGGCTTTCTTTGCGGAATGCGTTAAAGCACGCAAACGAGCGGGAATGACTCAAGAAGACGTTGCAAAGCGCATGGGGACAAGCATTGCGGCGGTTTCCCGGATGGAAACGGCTGGGGACCGGAACTATAAACCGTCACCAAGCGTTGCAACCCTTCAGCGTTATGCGGCGGCGCTGGGATGCAAGCTCGTTTTGAGGTTGGAGCCCATTAACCCTGTACGGCCCGGCCCGGCAGAGGAGTCATCAACACCTTGTTCCGATGATGGAGCAACGAAGTGGATAGACAACTATTAGTTCTCGGGTGTTCTCAGTCAAAGCGAGAGACACCCGGACTCTTGCCCGCAATCGATAGATACGATGGGTCCTCCTATCGCGTACTTCGGAGCTACCTTCGTGAACGCCAGTGGCCCACCAGCCTCTCAGTCGCCATCCTGTCCGCCAAGTATGGCCTCGTGGGCGGATTCACGGGCTTTGAAGACTACGATGAGCGGATGACTCCTCTGGGAAAGGGAAAAGGGGGCAAGTCTCCGTTTGACCTTTGGTGTTTCTCGAACCTGCTGCAATACCTTGCAAAAGTCAAACGGAGACTTGACCCCTTCTGACCCCTTCTTGATCCCTCATGTTATGCGCGATGACAGTGACGATTGCAGATAACAACCTCTTGTTGGCTAAGGACAATGAATCGATCAGAATTCAAAGAAGTTTCACGCATCAGGGTTCAAGAGGCTCTCGTTCTCCTCAATGCAGGACACTACCCAGGTGCTTACTATTTGATAGGTTATGCCGTTGAGTGCGCTCTCAAGGCGTGTGTTTCGAAGCAGGTGAAACGGCATGATTTTCCCGACAAGAAATTGGCAAACGAGGCGTTTGTACATGACCTTGAGAAGCTTGTGAGAGTGGCAGGCCTCGCACCGGCGTTCGACAATGACAGAAAGATAAATCGTGCACTTGAGTTGAACTGGGCGGTTGTTAAGGACTGGTCAGAAACCAGCAGATATGAGCTTGGCATAACCGAAGCCCAGGCACGAGACTTGTACACAGCATGCACTGAACCCCGAAATGGCATTTTGCCTTGGATTAAAAAGAGATGGTAGAAGCTCATCTGACCAAAGAAATGATAGATGCTGGCGCTGCACTCGTTCGTGAGCTCGATGAACGAGGAATACAGCCTGACGCGGCTTTGTGGCTTTACTTCCCAGACCTGCAAACGTGGAAGCTCGTAATAGCTCAAGTAAAAGTGGGCTCGGAGGGGCCGAAACAATTGTACCGACAGATCCAGGAGCTCATGGGAGAGCTCTCCCAACAAATGCACGAGATCTCTTTGGACGATATCACTCTCTCCAAGCCGGATGCTCCGATAATCTCTCTCTTACGCATGGCAATACACACTGGCCCGGGCGTTAGCGGGATCCGTTTCAAGGACAATGTGATCAATGGAACAGTGATCGAGGATGCATTCATCTATCGCTTAAATTGAAGAATGCAGATCTCTATGCATAACGTGCCAATAGATCATTCTTGCTGCACCCATCTAATATCGGAGCGCATATAAACCTTCGTTACATTGATACACGATGATTGTATTGGGCCGGTCCGTTTATTTCTTGTGAGCCATGTTCTTGGGTGCAGATCTTTTGGAACAACGGTCAAAAGCGAACCCGGAGGGTTCAAAGCCATTAGCCGGTGGTTGAGCTCGCGACAGCGGGCGATACCACCGGGATACGAACCGGATAACGATTGCACCCCGGGTGCCAGCAAGGGTAACCGATGTCTTCGACCTATCTCAGCCTTCATTATCATCTCGTCTTCGGAACAAAAAACCGCATTCCGTCGATCGACATGCCATGGCGTTCCCGTCTTCATGAATACATGGGGGGAACGGTTCGCGGGCTGGGTGGCTTCCCCGAGGGCATAGGCGGTACGGCCGATCATGTTCATTTGCTAGTGGGGCTCAAGTCCAACCATTGCCTGGCGGACGTGATGCGAGAGTTGAAAAAGGCGTCTTCGGCATGGGTACACAAGGAAATCGGGCTGCGAAGCTTTGCATGGCAGGAAGGATATGCCGCTTTCACAGTGAGTGCCACGGTTCGTGACGCAGTGCGGAAATACATCTCCAATCAGGAGGAGCATCACCGATTGAAGTCATTCCGCGAGGAATTTGTCGAGCTTTTGGAGAAGGCAGGTGTTGAATATGACCCGAGGTATCTTGATTGATGGAGCTGCGACCCCTCCGGGGTCGGCTCGTTTCCCTCCGTTTTCCGGGGGTGTCGGCCTACGGCCTCACCCCCGGCTAATGGCTTGTATCCCTCCGGGATGATGAAAGCGTGCTCTCAATGGGATTCCAGCAGATGCTCCTCGCGTGGAAGTCCATGTTGGTCCGTGATTCGCAGCCCATTGGGGGCGTTGTTCCAAAAGATCTGACACCCCATGTTCTTCCAGCACACGAAAGAAGGGGAGTTTATGAGAATTCTTTTTAGAGCTTTGATTGTGATCTCAGTTATTGTGGCCATGGGAGAAATCGGCAACGCCCAACAGCCCCTGGACTGCTATACACTGGGAAGTAAGGCCCAGGGATGCACGGAGACGGTGGACAACATCGTCAATATGACCATCGTTTCCAAGAGCGATGAGGTCCTCGAGGCTGAATACAACGCCGGATTCATCCAGGGTCGTCTTCAGAAGCGGACCATACCCGCCGCAAGGGATAATTTCTGGGATACCGCCTACCTCGTTGACCCCGACCATACGTTCCCGGCTCAGATTCCCCCGTCCATCGCGGAGCTTGCCAAGATCCAGGGAATCCTCATGGAGAACTATGCCTATACGCTCGACTATATAAAGCACAAGGCCGATCCGGCCCTCGCGGTCCAATCAAAGCGACTCATCTTCAGACTTCTAGGCATTTATCACGGCGCCCGATTCAATGAGCCCCGCCCGGTGGACTTCAGCGGCCATTGGTTCCCCGGGCTTTCCACCTTTGAGCCGACTGAGCTGGTCCTGGGATATGAGACCCCCACCGTGACTTTCGCGGACATCTATTTTATCAACGGTTTCGAGGACGCGATGGATGTCATAGGCTTTGCCGCGGACTCTCCAAGGAAGCGTGCCGACAGAGTGTCGAAGTGCACCGCGTTCGTCAAGAAGTCTCCCGATGAGATCTACATCACCCACAATACCTGGTCGTGCTTCCTGTCGCAAACCCTGGCCATGAATCTCTTTGTCAACGGGGACTTGTTGACCGTTAATTCGATCTGCCCCGGCCAGCTCTTTTCCGGCACCGACTTTGGCTACAATAACAAAGGAATGATGTTCAACGAAACGACGCATCACGCCACCTTCAGCATTCCGAAGGCAAAGGCGCTGTGGATGTTCTTCAGGGCGTCGCTAGCCGAGCAGTTTTCGGGCTCTATCGAAGACTTCTACCGGTATCTCTCCCTGGAGCCCTCGGGAACGAACATGAACGGCTACATGGTCGTGGACGCACAGTCGATGGATTTCGGACTCATCGAGATGTCGTACAAGACCTTTGTTTTCTTCAAATCCGACGGCAAGGGCGGCTACACGGTCGAGACAAAGCCCGCCGATCGCTCGAAGGCCTACGACCCGAAGCTCCTTGCCGGTGATTACATCCTGGGGGTCAACTACCCCGTATCGCGTCAGATCCGCGAGGATCTCGCGGCGGTTGACACGCGCCCCGCCCGCAAACGGCAGTTGTGGAACCGAATCGGAAAGGTCAACGGCGTAAAGTCCGCGCGGGCCCTCATTACCTACACCGCCCCCAACAACCCGCTTTCGATCTACGGCAGATGGGATCTCGGCTACGGAGTGACCTCCTACCCCAAGACCGTTCCGGACGGCTCAATAGATGCCAAGGTCGCCACGGCCTCGATGGCCCGTAAGGTGACGAGCCTAAAAGGAATTTTGAGTCTCGACTCGAAGAGGAAGAGCTTCTGGATGAAGTACGGCACG
>Ga0351856_1134_pt1 | contig 14586 bp, 13 predicted proteins | sample BONcelHFGM3001D8_FD_206798 | JGI IMG/M metagenome (GOLD analysis project Ga0351856, IMG submission 206798) | Enriched cells from coal bed in the Powder River Basin, Montana, United States - BONCAT cells FGM rep2 HSBNCT.FGM.300.1.D8 ... | reverse complement strand
GGGTGGTAAGCTGGCCACTATCCTTTGAGCAACAGGAAACGCTACGCAGCTGTAAGTTTTTGCCCGTTGTGGGAGGAGACCTCATGGCACCAGTTGCTGACATTTTCATCCCACCAAGGCAGAAAAAAGACTTACAGTCGGAAATGGATGGTGAGAATTCATATGAGTCTGACGATGTTGAATCTGAAGAGGAAGATGATTTAGAGGAAGCATCCGATCAGTTGAAGGGCATTCGAAGTTCACTGCATTTCCTTGACGATTGCCTTGTCGTCAGGCAGCCAAATGGCCGTCTAACTCTCTTGGGGCGAAGTCTTAAACCGGACGATCCAAAAGGGTTTGTCCGAAGACCTCGTGCACCTGATCTGATACGATATGCGATTCGCCCTGCTCTTCATCTGACATTGCACGTGGAAACGGATTATGCCAAAGCAGTCCGTTTGCTTGAGACAGTGGTGGTCATGCTGCATGGGCCTCGCCCTGAGACTTCCATTGCGAGTGCCAAAGAGGCAGATTTTCCTCTACCGGCAGCTATGGGATTGAAACATTGGAGACCTGCATCGGAGCTTTACTTTGGTCGTGGCTGGATGGAATCCGTTGAGGATGAGGAGTTGCTCCTTGCGGCAATTGGTTCAACAGAAGATAAGGTACTTCTAGGCTGGCCGGATTTCAAAGCGATCGCAGGAGACAAGAGAGGATTGCAATGGTGGCGGCGGGGATTGGAGCTGATGGGGGTTGCGAAATTACCCAGAATAATTGTCCGCCAAGTGCGTGGCCGACCCTCAGCTCCGTTTAAGGCATCACATTATAAGCTTATTGTGAATAGCACCACCCTTCCAGCAGGACTGCCAAAAGCGGTCGAACCTTATTGGCATAAATATCTTCAAAGCATAGAACAAAAGAAAGCAAACTATGCGAGCACATACATAACCTATGATTTCGATTACGTAGCATGGATTGAAGGATTGGAAGACGAGCGGTGTCGATCTGCGGTTGTAGACTTGATCTTGAAGTACCCGGAATCTTATCAGATTTATTCGGCTACCCTTCATCGATCTGGATCTCCACACGACAACGCGAGCAGGCACGACGTTTTGTGGGTGCATGCGTTAAGGAGTGAAGAAGATTGGAAAGTATTCAGATCAGCTGATGGAGAGAGAGTGAGACCAGATGATCTTTGGCTTGTTGAGCATCGTGAAAAAGGTCCTGAGACACGTTATGCTCATCTCCGTAACGCCGCTCCTGGTTTTGATAAGCATCAGAGCCTATTGACTTATCTCGGAGTCAGCCGTCTGGAAGATGGTGATGCAAAGCGAATAGTTAAAGAGTTGCACCGGCATTCACTACCGGACACTTTTTCACCAGGTATCAACAGAGCAAGCGAAAGCTGACCGTAATAGAGAGATCCCTCTCCAGCAGAAAGTTGAGAAGGCGTAGGCCAAGCTTGAATAGGCTCAAGTCGCAACGACGTGCTCTGTGGATCCAGCAATTCCCGGCCCTCCTGTAAAGTGGCTTTCAGTCACGGGTTAGGATTCGAGTTTTCGTAAACATCAACAAGACTTCAGCACCCATGGCTCCCAAAAAAATGTAGCCGCGAAGGCCATTTTTCACGGGACAAGCCCTCATTTATTTTGTATGTTAGTCTCCATGACAAGGAGACAGTTCCAGAGACAACACGAGAGGGACCGACAGTGGCTCCTCAAAACAAGGGTGCGGAAGCATTTGAATGCGGATGCACTCAATGGAGCCGTTCGGGAAACCTTCGAGCAAGTTCCTGAGCCAGGCAATGGCGAATACCCCATCCCTCTGACGGATTGCCTCATGTCCGGCTATGCCATGTTTTCTCTCAAGGATTCCAGCCTCCTTGCCTTTGAACGTCGAAGAATTGCCGAACAGCACAATCTGGAGTCCATCTTCGGTATCAAACAGGCTCCCTGTGATACCCAGATGCGCACGCGCCTCGACCCGGTTGACCCGCATTCATTGCGTCCCGCCTACAAGGAGGTCTTCCGCAGAGCTCAGCGAGGCAAGCTCTTGGAAGAGATGGTCTTCATGGAAGGTTGCGTTCTCATCTCCGGCGACGGCACAACTTACTTTGTGTCCGAGAAGCTCTCCTCTCCCGCCTGTCTCACAAAAGTATGCTCAAAGACAGGCAAGATCACCTATAGCCTCCAAACCTATGCGGCCGTCATCGTGCACCCGGACCGCAAAGAAGTCATTCCTCTGCCTCCTGAGCCGATCTTCAACTCCGACGGTGACAACAAGAATGACTGCGAGCGCAACGCCTGCAGAAGATGGCTCGAAAAATTCAGGAAAGATCACCCTCATTTGAAGGTCATCATTATCGAAGACGGCCTCAGCCCCAATGCTCCTCATATCAGGGACCTCATCGAGCACCGATGCCACTTTATTTTGGGGCTCAAGGAAGGAGATCACGCATACCTTTCCTCATGTCTGGACGCCGCCGTTGAAAAAGGCGAGGCCGTCGAACACGTTATGCAGGATCCAGAAGATCCCAAGATCCGCCATTTCTTTCGGTCTGCGAACCGTATCCCCATCAACGCGTCCAACAAGGACCTCCTGGTCAATGTTCTGGAATACTGGGAAGAGGGCCCAAAGGGCACGCAACACTTCTGCTGGGTTACGGATTTCACCATCACTCTGGAAAACGCATACTCCATCATGCGAGGAGGCCGTGCTCGGTGGAAGGTGGAAAACGAGACTTTCAACACACTGAAGAACCAGGGGTACCATTACGAGCATAACTACGGTCTCGGCGAGAAAAACCTCAGCCGGGTATTTGTGATGCTCATGTTCTTGGCCTTCCTGGTCGACCAGGTTCAGCAGTTGTGTTGTCCCCTCTTCAATGCAGCATGGAAAACATCAGGTCCCAAAAGAGAGCTCTGGGAAAATATGCGCTCCATATTCCGCTATGTCCCCGTTGAATCCATGGAAATGCTCTACCGAATCATAATTGCCGGCCCTCAAAAGCTTCGCCCGGTGTTTCCTCACGACACGTCCTAACCTGTCTCCCTTATCTTATCGTTCTTAGTTCTTAGCCTCCGGGTGAGCCCTTTTCATCGGTAATATTGCCCCCCATGGACTCCTATTGTCTTCGTTCGGCGACCAGCGACCTCTTTTCCGGAAAAAGCGTCAAACTGAGCTAATAATCGACCCATAATCCTCGAGCTTACCGCTACCCGATGCTCCGTACCCACAAATCAGCCTCAAGGTCGCCCGCACTGCTGCCCCAGCGGGAATTGCTGATCATGTTTATACTATCTGAGCCGCGCGATCAAGATTCATCTGCCGGGTTTCTTGTTCCTGGTTTGCATATCTGCGTGGCATTTTGATATCGAGTATCACCACCGCCGTGGAATGCTGAATGGTGAATTCATCATTCAGCGTTTTCTTTGGCGCAAACCAAACCTCAGCCGGAGCAAGGTTCCACCAGTGCGATCCGTTTCGATCCGCCCCTGGAGCTGGTGCTGCCCGAGCAGTCTGACCAGACCCAAAGTCTTGGCATTCGTCCGGTGGTCTATGTCATTCAGCGGGAACACTTCCAAAAAAGGTTGCCATTTGCTGATTGGTGCGGTAAGTGGATACGAGGTTCTACGCAGAAACATATAGATTGCCGGTTTTTCTGTGAACAGGAGGAACACAATGACCAGCACGTATACTCAGAATTTTTATTCTATCACCACTGCCCGCCACCTGTCGTTCAGAGATACTCAGTCAATAATTTTCAAGAGACGTAGATGATAAAGACAATGGAAATTTTAGCTGGATGGATATGGGACCCCGTTCTCAGCCTGATTTATATTGAACTGGGATTTATCTTTCTATTTCTTACCCGTGCTATAGCATGGAGGAAAAGCCTCCCGGTTTTTCTGAAGATTATCGGCAGTGATCGCTCTGCCTCCGGCGACCGTATGGTTTCACACAAAAAAGCCTTTTTTGCCAGTGTAGCCGCAACCGTGGGAATTGGCAACATTGCCGGTGTTGGAACCGCCATCCACCTCGGGGGGCCTGGTGCTTTGTTCTGGATGTGGGTATCGGCTCTTTTCGGCATGTGCTTCAGGATGGTCTCCACTTACATGACAATCCGGCTGTGTCCGGAGGATGAGACATCTCTCTCCTTTGCCACGCCAATGATTTATCTTGAAAAATATATGACTGGAATATGGCGCTTTATTCCTCAACTCGTTGCGCTACTGCTGTTAATTTCGGGAGTTGTCCTTTACAACATGGTCCAGGCCAATTCGCTTGCCCAAGCTATGCACAACCGGTTTGATGTCCCCAACCTGTTCTCCTCGCTGGTGATAACCTTGTGTGTCGGCATAGTTATCCTCGGTGGTCTACAGAAAATTGTTGATTACTGCTCGGCAATCGCTCCTGTTGTAATTCTCCTTTATGTACTGACCGGCCTTATGGTGTTACTCTTTAATCCCGTGCAGGCCATCAACGGATTGGGCAATGTTTTTGCTTCCGCCTTTATGCCTTATTCCATTGTCGGCGGTGTTACCGGATATACGGTTCTCCAGTCCATGCAATTCGGGATTTCCCGCGGGATATTTTCACATATGTCAGGTATGGGAACCAGTGCCTTTTTACAGGGGGCGAATAAAGAGAATCCATCTGCCGGCGCATTCATGTCAGCCATTACCCCGTTTGTCGATACCATCATCATATGCAGTGTAACCGGTCTGGTGATTCTTTCCGGATCTGACTGGCAGAATACAACCGGTGCTCACCTCACGGTACTGGCATTTGAATCTGGCATCGGTTCTTTCGGTAAGTGGGTGGTTGTGATCAGCCTGATTGCTTTTGCATTAACAACCATCGCCGGGTTTGCGCATTATTCAGAAAGATGTTTCAAGTACCTTGGAGGTAAAAAGGTTATCTGGTATCGCACTGTTTTTCTGATGGTGACTTTCCTGGGGCCATTCTTAAATCTAAAGATGGTATGGTCTATAAGTGACATCATCATTGGAATTACGATTGTTTTCCATCTGATCCCTCTTTTATACGTCACACTGAAGCACAATCGGGAAATCTGCACAGAGATGTTCGACTTTGCAGAGGAAAATGGAGCGGTGCAAAAACATCTTGACTTTTCGTAAAATAGTTCGGGGGTTTGATTACGATATGCGACAATCTTCTCAAGAAGCGGTGCCAGCTTGGCGCTCATCGAGATTGACCCACTTTTACTCAAGAAAATTGACCCTGTCGAAATAACAGATGCAGGGAGCCACTCCTCTCCAGAAGCATAGGAAGAAGAGGATGAAGTAAATACATAGCGCATGGGCGCAGTCTTAAGAAAAGCCAATTTTTGCCACCTCGATTGAGTGAGGTTTTTGTGAGCACACCTGGGTCAATTCGGGGCATTCAGAATAATCTTCGTGGCCTTCGTAGTGAAAATGGCAATTCCTGCACAATAATCGTACCCCATTGCACCAAAATACGCCATATCTGTTGCGGCATTTTTGCGTTGATCGCTATAATGCACAATGGCATGGTGCTTGCTTTTGATGTGACTTGCCTCGGTGCGCTCCTGTGGCGTCAATGGTTAGAAGAGCAGTTTGTGACGATGATGATGACCACCGCTTCCGGATCACGCCAGAAGAAGCCGCGCCCATGAGCATTCGGGACGTTTTGATAGAGCCGGTCATCATGAGAGGGCCGGGCGAAGTCCATCGTATAGGAATTTCCATTTTCGCCACGAAGCGAAGGCCGCGAAGAGCACGAAGATTATTCTGAATGCCCCCTTCGTGTCCTTCGTGCTCTTCGTGGTAGATTGTTGTTTGAAGTCCGCCGGAAGGCGCCAAGTCTTGCACCGGTTTCTGGAGAGGCTCCTGAAAGATGAATGACTGGAGAGAATGAATGGATACCTACCGGCTGAAGCATATCATGGTGGTCGATGATGATCCGAGCCACCAGTCGATGGTCCTCAGTGCCCTCGGAAGGATGGGGTACGAGTGTGAAGTCGCTTCGAACGCCTTCGAGGCATTGGAGAAGCTCTCGGAAGACTCTTTCGATCTCGTTATTTCCGACATTGTAATGCCCGAGAAAGACGGGATCGAGCTGATGAAAGAGGCAAGAGCCCTCTTGCCCGATCTCGACTTCATCATAATGACCGGGCACTCCGGGGACTACTCATACAGCGACATCGTCGCCGCCGGGGCTCGAGACTATCTGATGAAGCCATTCACAAAGGCGGAACTGAAGGCCAGACTTGAACGTATCGAAAGGGAAAGAGGGAACGAGCTCGAGCTCCGGAAACACCGTGACCACCTCGAGAAACTGGTTACCAAGCGCACGGCTGAGCTGGATTCGGCTAACAAGAGGCTCAGGCAGGTTCAAAAATTGGAAGCTATCGGTACGCTGGCCAAGGGCATAGCCCATGAGTTCAACAACATCTTGACGCCCATAATGGCCTTCAGCGAGATCATGCTGGAGCAAGCCGCCGAGGACGACAGCTTCAGGGAAGAGCTACAGATCATAGTGGATTCAGCTTGCCGCGCGAGGGACCTGGTGAGCCAGATCATGACCTTTGCCCGAACGGAAGGGGCGGAGCGGCAAATCATAAGGATGGGTCCTTTCCTGAAGGAGATTATGAAACAGGCTAGATCGTCCATTCCGGCAACTATCAAGGTCGACGTCAATATCCTGACGAAAAAGGATGTCGTAATGGCCGACCCGGTCCAAATTCAGCAGGTTGTCATGAATATCTGCACCAATTCAGCCCAAGCCATGCAGGAAGGGGGGGGAGCATTGGAAGTGAGGTTGCAGGACGCAGTCATCATGCCTGAATCCATGGAAATCCGTGCTCTTGGTGTCAAACCCGGTCCTTATCTGAAACTGACGGTGAGTGATACGGGGCACGGAATGGATCAGACTATCGTGGATCGCATCTTCGACCCATTCTTCACGACCAGGCAGCCCGGAGAGGGTAGCGGCTTGGGCTTATCGGTGGTTTATGGGATTGTTGCGGACTACGGTGGGACGATCACCGTCGAGACCGCACCTGGCCGGGGGACTACGTTCTGTGTCTTCCTGCCCGGCGCAGAGCATGAGCTCGCAGAGGAGCCCTTCACCGTTTCGTCATCCAGCGGGACCGGCAAGTGCATCCTGGTAGTAGACGATGACAAGCTGGTGCTCCTTGCGGCAGTGGGAATCCTTGAATCCCTCGGCTACAGAGTGGTTGCCATAACAAGCAGTCTTGAAGCGCTGGAATTATTCCGCGCAACGCCGGATGAGCTCAGTCTCGTCATAACCGACCTGACGATGCCGCACATGACGGGCCTGGAGCTTGCGGAAGAATTGCACAAGATTCGCCCCGGCACCCCCATCATTCTGTGCACCGGATACGGGGGGATGACCAATAGAGGAGATGCGGCGGCAACGGGTATTGTGGAGACGGTCCGGAAGCCGTTCAGCAGACAGACGATGGCGGAAGCCGTTCAGCGTGTTCTAAGGGACGGAGCTACCCCTTTTATCCCTCTCATGCGTAAATGACAGCTTGCTTGAGAGTATCGAGCTCCTTGCTCACCTTTTCCAGCCCTACCCATGCCTGGCTCAAGTCACCGGCTTCGGCAGCCCTTTCCAGCCGGGAGGCGGCGACCTGGAGACCCAGTGCGCCGAAATTGGCCGAAGTTCCCTTGATCGTGTGCGCGTGGAATCGAACATCGGGAGCGGCGCCCCTTTCGATGGCCTCCCGCAGTGCATGGATCAAACGTTCGCCTTTTATATGAGAATACAGAAGACGGGAGTCAGAAGACAGAATAAAAACCGAATGTTATCTGCTATGTATTCTGACTCCTGTCTTCTCATGCTTGGTTGTGACCCACGGAGGCATGGGAGTCAGTCGGAAACGTCTTTGGCAGCCCTTTGGGAGCTCGTCGACCAAGTGAAGTGGCCCAACAATTGGGCTAGAAAAACATGAGCTTTATGCCCGTGAAGAGAAAAATGGGGATGAGGAGCTTCAGCAGCGTTTTTCCCGGTATTTTGTTGGAGATTCTTGCTCCGACCTGGGCACCCGCCACTGCGGCGACGGAGAGGGTAATGGCCGGTCCATAGGCCACGTCGTTGTTCACCATGAACGGAATGAGCGTGAAGCCGGTATTGATGGCGGTAATGTAATGGGTGGTGGCCGTGGCCACATGTATTGGGAAAGAGAGAAGATAGACCATCACGGGAACTTGTACCAGCCCGCCTCCTATCCCGAGAAAAGTCGAAAAAACGCCGATGAGAGCTGTAACGGCCATCCCCAAGGGCTCGTTGACCTTGTACTTGTAGATGTTGCCCATTGTGTCTTCAATGATTCGATAGGCGAGGTTTTCTTCTTTGAAAGGATCCGATTCCGCGGAGCTCATGTCTCTGGTGGCCCGTGCGGAAGAGTACCGCGAGCCGCGAATGGGGTTGGATCGGGTCTTGACGCCAGTGGTCACGGGTCCGGCCGTGGCGGGAATGACCATCACGGCGTCTGATTCCGCGGGTCTGAAGAAAATATAGACAGCAAGGGCAAGCAGGAAGAGCCCGAAGTAAAATGAGAATATGTCGAGGTCGATTTGGTACACCGCAAAGGTGCTGACAAGCGCGCCTGGAATAGCGGCAAGCCCAAACTTGGTGCCGGCCACTACATCAACCCTGTTTTCCCTGAAGTACGCGATACTGCCGGAAAGAGTATTGAAGAAAATGACGAACAGTGAAGTGGCAATGAGCGGAGCGGTATCATAGTGATACACCATGGCGATGAGCGGCACGATGAGAGGGCCGCCGCCAATGCCCACCAGGGTGCCGTAGAGACCGACAAAGAACCCCGCTATCAACAATCCCAATATTTCAATCATGTGTCGTCCTTCGTGCGTGGTTAAAGCGAGTTTTCTCTCGTGGCAGAGATCCGCGCTGTGAGAACCTGGGTGGTGAAAATAATGCCCACAATGGTCACAAAATGGATCCGGTTTTTATGCCCCGAAGGCTACATGGTCGTTTACCCCGGAGGGGTTGGATAAATCAGCCCGGGGTCAGCGAAGCGCCACGCTGGGTAGAGTAGAGGAAAATCAACAAAACCATCCATTCCCTGAAAGGGATACATAAAAGAAAAGAGGGGCTTCAGCGGACCATTTATGTAACCCAGGGTAAAAGGAGAGGTGCTCCCCATACCCAGGGTGGCGCTTCGCTGACCCTGGGCTGATTTATCCAACCCCTTCGGGGTAAAATCGCTGTCCCGTGTTCTATCTAACCTCTGCGGGGTAAAGCGCCTTGTAACCATGCGGGGAACCAAAACCGGATCAATGCGGACGCCTCGCTTCGAGTTGATGTTCACCACCCCTGTGAGCACCTGTGCGTCATTGGCACACATAAACGGCCTCCACCCAGTTTCCTTTCCCCTTGTAAGAGACCGACTCACATATGGACCGCACAAGGGAAATGCCTCTTCCCCGGAAAAGGGTGAGGTCGGGCGGTGTCTCGCCGATCCTGCTCCACTGGAAGCCAGGTCCGCTGTCTTTCACGGATACGGTGAGCTTTCCACTGTTTGCCAACGGATGAAATTGCAAATCCACCTTGATCCAGCCGGTCTCGAGTGCCGTCAATGCTTCCAATCGTGTGCTGTGATATTCTTCAAACCCCTGGACACCGGCTTTCAGCTCAGGATCCAAACGAAGCACGCCGTAGTCGAGGGCGTTGGAGAGTAGCTCGGAAAGAATGAGATACGTATTCTCCTTGTGCTCGCGCAACTCCTCAAAGTCGTTCAGTAATTGGATGAAGAGCTGCAGCGGGTCCCGACGTAGATGGTCGGGTCCGAGCTCCACGGACAACGTCCAACGGGGAGAGCCCAACGCGACCTCATGACCCCTGGTGCCCGTGTCCTTGAGTGAATCGCAGGTGAGCTCGGCGATGATGAAATCGTCTTCCTGATCCTTCCCATCGCACCAGGACCTGAGATTGTGGGCGAGCTTGTCGAACAGGCTCTCCGTATCCAGCGCGGCGCTCAACAGCGTTTCAAGACGCTCCTGGCCGAAGAATCCATGGTCCTGGCACCGCAGCTCGATGACACCGTCGGAATAGATGTAGACGCGATCTCCTCGATGGACCTTGACGACATGTTCCCTGCTATCCAGTTGGTCACTGTCGACCACGCCGAGAGGTAGGTGAGATGAGCTGATCCGGTCCTTTATGTCTCCTCGCTCTCCAACAATGAGAACGTCCGGCAAACCCCCATTCCATATGGCAATGGTATCATGTGCCGCGTTCAGCTCGATGAGGCAGGCGCACAGGAAGAGGCCCGTGGGAAGAACCACTTTGAGCTTCCGGTTTATGGCAGCGACAATGTCACTGATGGAATACCCTTGCTCCGTCAGGGCGTAAAAGATCTCGGAGGTCGGAATGGCTCCCAGAGCTGCGGAGAGGCCATGACCGGTGAAATCGCCCAGTAAGAGGACCAGTCCCCCCTGGCGTCTTGCAGCCACATAGATCACGTCGCCGCTGACGATCTCTGCCGGAGACGACAGGATTTTGAGGTTAGGGAATTCCAGGGTCTCTTTAAATACAGTCCGAGAAAAGATTTCTCCTGCTATTTCGTACTGGTGTCGCAACTGACCGTGCAAGGATTCGAGATCTTGGTACGCATCATTGAGTAGCTGGTTTTGCCGCCGAACCGATTCTTCGGCTTCTCGGCGTTTTCGCAGCTCTTCGTGCAGGAGGTCGAAGGTCTGTTTCAAGGTCAGGGCGGTACGAACGCGGCTCAGAAATTCCACCCCGTCGATGGGCTTCTTGACGAAATCCGTTGCCCCGGACTGAAAACTCTCTTCGATCGCATCCCTTTGCGTGGAAGCCGTCAGAATGATCACGGGAATGTGTCTGGTGGCTTCCCGTGCTCGCATTTCACGGCAGAATTGAAAGCCGTCCATGCCCGGCATCATGAGATCGCAGATCACCAGATCAGGAGGAGAATCCTGCACCAACTGGAGACCTTTCTCCGCTGAGCTCGCAGTAAGGATATTCGTGTATCCGCCTTTTCCGAGAATCACGCGCACGACCTTCAAAACCAGACGGTCATCGTCTATGGAAAGGATAGTCCTCGATTGGAGGTTGCTCATGTGGTCACGTTTATCCATTACGTATCAGAGGTCGGCAAGCTGCTTTGTGCTCGTTGCCGGAGACGTTACCCTATGGGGAGAAGCTTGTCGAAGTTCACCGTTTGGAAAATCTTCTTGATGCCCGGTGAACAGTTGATGATCTCGATCAGTGCACCGGTGCCCCCGACCCGCTCGCGCATCATGAGCAGCATGCCGAGGGCGGAGCTGTCCAGGTATTCCACCTCGGCCATGTCGATCACATAATGGGCAACGGAACCGAGCTTGTCCTTATAGACCTCGGAGAAATCCTTGTAGACGCTCACGTCGAAGCGACCGCTCAGGCTGATGGTCAAAACCTTTCCATCCGTGGAAATCTGTTCTTTCACTGCCATGATGTTCTCTTCTCCATATGTTTCATGCGTGTGTAAACCAATCGAGCTCGGTATTTTGCAGCAGCAGAGTTTGATCCTCACTATCAAGCCGCAAGAAGCCCTCTGTAAATTCCACGAAAACATCAAAGGCCGCCTCCATGGGCGGCTCTCCCCTGCGGTTATGTGCGCCGCTCCCCGGATCGGTCCTTGCATCAAGGGCGTAGACATACTGGAAAAAGACGGAATCCCTGTTTTGAGGATCATAGAAAACGAGTCTTATTTCCCTGGCGATGTTGTCCAACAAAAGATACTTGATGTCCTTCAGCAACATGTCTTTGTGCTCTGAGGACATGAGTCCGTAGGAACGATTGATGGTATCGATGTCCTCATCGATCCTGGCAAAAACCCTTTGGCATGTCAAGAGCTCCATGGCTTCCTCAACTTCAGGGAAACTTCCATCCTGTTCTGTGTTTCTCGAAGGACATTTTGAATCTGTTTGCAGATCTTATCGTATCCTTGCAGGCGCGGCAATCGGCTTTCCCTGTCATGAGATATCCGGCCAATGCCTGCGCTCAAACCATCCAGTCTCTTAACGACGATGGCTTTTTCATTTCTTATCTCATCGAGCTCATCTTTCAAATTGTTTATCAGAATGGCGGTAGATTCCTCATCTTCCTTCGCAGCCCTCGTCTTCAAGAGAACTCCATTGACCTCCGCGGTGAGCGCTTCTTTCTTGGTTTTGAGCTTCTCCATGTCGTTGAGATACTTGCTTTTCCTTTGTTCATAGGCTTCAAGGCAGGCCTGGGTCGCGGACATGGAAATATCCATTCCCTCGATCTCGCCTTTCAGAGCATCTATCTGGCTTCTTGATTTTTCGTTTTCTTCCTTCTGAAACTTCGCCATGTTTTCCAATTCACGAAGCTCATTGAGGGACTCCTCCAATTCCTCATCATATTCCTCGTCAACCAGAGGCCCCCCCGGAATACTCTCGTTTTCTTTCATATCTTCCATGGTATTTCTCTTTCCCTCGGGCCAAGAGGAGACTGCCCTTTCTTTGACAGGATAACAGGATTGCTCGAATGAACGGGATGCTAAACAAGAGGAATGCATCCTGTAAATCGGCTTTGATCATCGTTTCGGCCAGACAACATCCGTTCGTGCTGAGGTATCGAAGCACGAACGAGGCTGTTCGCCCTTCGATACCTCAGGGCGAACGGACATACATGGGACAGTGGCCGAAACGATGATCAAAGCCTGTCCTATCCGTCCTGTTTTCCCGTCAAAAAACCAAAGTACCAATAGTATCGAGACAGGCTCTACGTATCCGCCTGCAGTTCGCTCTCTCTTTCCTCCGACGTCTTGTAGAACGATTTCTTTGCCTGGCGTTTTGTTTCCGTGAGGGTGGAGCGGATTTCGTCCAACGCCACCCTGGAGTCTTTGAGCTCTTTGAGATACCGGTACTTCTCCGTGAGCTCTTCACTGAATTGTTCTTCCAGGGACTTTATTTTCTGCAAATGGGCCAGTTTTTCCCCTTTGAGAATATTGATCTCGTTTTCATAACGCTTCATTTTTTCTTGTACCGCCGACAGTTTTGATTCAAGGAAATTGATTTCCGTAGCTGCATCCCTTTTCTCGTCTGCCAGGGCGGCAATGCGACTCTGCAACTGGGCCACCGTCTTGTGCGTCTTTTCAAGCTTATGTTTGAGCGACCGGATTTCCGCTTCCGCAACGTTTCGTTCTTCAACCAGATGGTCGATCTCTATCTGAAACTCCCTCTTGGAGGGGATCTCTTCCTTCATTCCGGAAACGATTTGTTCCAGTTTGGCTTTGTCACCTTTCAAGGCGGCGATCAATTCTTTGGAGGCCTTGAGATCTTTTTCCAGGTAGGTGTTTATGGACAGGACCGTCTCGAGCTGGGATTCCATGTTCCTTATGGTGGCAAACATGTCCCCTATGGTCTTCTCGAGATCGACCGAATAAGCGCCTTCCTTGAGGATTTCCAGCCCTTTGATCTCCGGCATGACGATCTTTTTCCCCACGACGGATTCTGCCGCTCCCGGAGCGCCCTCCTCCGTGACTTCCTCGATTTCCTCCTCCACTTGCGAGAGAGTCCTTCGGATAGGCTCCTCTATCCATTGATCGATACTCTGTTCACGCTTTTCTTCCCGGATACCGCGCGCCGTCATGGATCCTCCTTCACTGAAGGCATCAGGGCAGGTTGTGTATACTGCCCGTTCCCTTGCGATAGTATATGGACTTCACGTTCTTCTCGACAGCCTGCATCCTTTGGTATAGGTCTATCAATGCCTGCAGGGAGCCCGCGATTTTCTCATCCAGATTCTCGATATCGCGGCACCTGAGCGGAGCGTCCTGTTCGAGCATGCCGGTTTTTTCCAACAGTGCCCCCACTTCCCCCTTCAAGAATTCGATATCCCTGAGAAGCGCGGCAATGGAGCCCATGTTGGCTTCCACCCTGGAGGCGACTTGTCGCTGGGTCTTGCCGTGCTTCTCCCTTTCCGATTCGAGAAACCGGATTTCATGAAGGAGGTTGTTCTCCCTGGAAAGGCATTGGACAAGCTTCTTCTTCGCATGATCAGACCGTTGGAAGAGCTTCTGGGCGGCTGTTCTCTTCTCAAAAAGCTGCAACTGCAATTCCTTGAGCTGCCGCGCCAGCGAGTGGTTCTCGTTTTCAAGCCTCTCCGTATCGGCCTCGAGCCTTTCTCTTTCCTCACGCAGTGCAGCTCTGCCACGGTCGGCTGTTCTCCTGTTTTGCGTAAGCCGCATCAGCAGGTCCCTTCTCTCATCCCAACTCGCGCCGTTCATCGATAAGCTCAATCCATGCATGGTGTGATTCCTGCCGCCATCCATCCATCCATCCATCCATCCATCCATCCATCCATCCGGAGTCTTGATCGATCGTTCATGGGCATTGCGATTCCTTGTCCTTGGAACATCGTCAGGGTAATGCTGCATGGCGATGTGAGCCATACGGCCGAAGGTCTTGCTCTCCCAATTGCTAACTATGCCTTCGACCCTTTTTCTTTTTCACATCCCCCTTACTGTCCTGCTCGTGCTCAATGGAATGCTCCTCTCCCATGAAAAGCGACGCTTCTGCTTCGGGCGGGATAAATTCTCCG
>Ga0351856_1127_pt2 | contig 14593 bp, 12 predicted proteins | sample BONcelHFGM3001D8_FD_206798 | JGI IMG/M metagenome (GOLD analysis project Ga0351856, IMG submission 206798) | Enriched cells from coal bed in the Powder River Basin, Montana, United States - BONCAT cells FGM rep2 HSBNCT.FGM.300.1.D8 ... | reverse complement strand
CTGCCGTATTCCAATCCCAATGAGCGCAAGACCAGCCCGTGCTTGAGGGGCCTGGATTTCCGCATCGTGGACGGTCACCTGCTCACGCACGTGGTCTACCGGTCCTGGGACCTGGCGTCCGGCTGGGCCACCAACATGGGTGGCTTCACGCTCCTCAATGAATACGTGGCTTCGGAGATCGGCGTCGAGCCGGGACCGTTGTCCTTTTCCTGCAAATCGCTCCATTGCTACGATCACGCCTTTGAGTATCTGAAAATACGGCTGGGCAAGATGTAACGTGTCCTTGCCGATTGGCGCGATGTGGGTTTGGCCAAGTCAGGGAGTTGGCTCGAGTATCCGGCTCGAGCCAGCCGTGAGAGTACCTCATGCAGCTTCCACCTTTTAAGCTCGAACGCTATTTCGCCCAATACGAATTCAACGTGAAGCACCTCCTGTGCAGCTCCGACTGCCAGTCGTTCACCATTCGGGAGCTGCTGGCGTTGGAGCCCGCCGCCCACGATGAGATCCTCAACCAGTGGCTGGGCTACACGGAGTCTCAGGGCAGCCCGTCGCTCCGGCGAGAGATTTGCCGGCTGTACGAATCCGTCAGACCAGAGCAGGTGTTGGTGCTCTCCGGCGCCGAGGAAGCCATTTTTCTTTTCATGAGCGCGGTACTGGCGGCGGGTGACCATGTGATCGTCCATTGGCCGTGCTATCAATCATTGGTCGAGGTTGCGCTCACCATCGGCTGCGAGGTGACTCGATGGGAAGCAAGGGAGCACGACGGCTGGCGGCTCGACCCCGGCGATCTGCGCCGGTCCATTCGCTCCAATACGAGGGCGATCGTCATCAATACACCGCATAATCCGACCGGCTATCTCATGGCCAAGGACGTCTTCCGCCAGGTGAGCGATATCGCGCAAGAGCATGGGATCATTTTCTTCTCCGACGAAGTGTACCGCGAATCCGAGCACGATGAGGCGGACCGCCTTCCCGCGGCGTGCGACCTCGGCGAGGCCGGGGTTTCCCTCGGCGTCATGTCCAAGACTTACGGACTGCCGGGGCTGCGCATCGGCTGGATCGCCACGCGCAACGCGAAAGTATACGCCCGAATGGCGGAGCTGAAAGACTACACCACCATCTGCAACAGCGCTCCGAGCGAATTTCTGGCGGAGCTCGCGCTGCGGCACAGGGACGTGTTGGCTCGACGCAATCTCGGGATTATCCGCCGCAACCTCGATGTGCTGGATCAGTTCTTTGATCGTCATGGGGACCGGTTCGCCTGGCACCGTCCGAAGGCCGGTCCCATCGCCTTCCCCCGTTTGCTGCGAGGAGATGTGGATTCGTTCTGCCATACCCTGGCGGAGAAAGCGGGAGTGCTGCTCCTGCCGGGCACCGTGTACGACGATGACGGAAACCACTTTCGAGTGGGCTTTGGCCGCGAGGGGTTGCCCGAGGCTTTGGATCGATTGGAGGAGCTCCTGGAATCCATGCAGCCGGGGTGAAGGGAAAGGGGAAAGTCCCGGAAAGCCGGGGTGAATCCTCATCACCTGTTATTACAGGAACATATGCTCCCTCGGGATGAGGCTTCGCCGTCGAGCTTCCAGGACGCCCCGCCTATAGCTGAAGACGAGAGGTCGATCTTCGGCGGCGTGAGCAAGGTCTGCAAGCAGTTCCTTGTTGCTCAGGCGGGCAAACATCGCCTTTGTCCGCTCATGGTCGTCGAGGTCCCGGATGAGGGCATCCAACCGGGAGAAGGGAGGGCACTGGAGAAAGGTCCTTTTGAAGATCCGGTCGAACGCTTCGAAGGGAATGACATCGCTTGGCTGCGAGTCATCGTGAGTCGCCCATGGGGGCTGCTCTCCTGAGTCTTGAAGGAAGTCTTCCATCACGCCGCTGAAATCAACCCAAAAAGGACTCCGGCCGAAGAGATAAGAATCCGATACGAGCACTTCCCGCTGAAGCATTCCGGCCAGCGTGCGAATGGCTCGTGCCCGTTCCCGTGGAACGCTGAAGGGGGAGCAAAGGCAGGAGTAATCCCGGTATTCGGTTTGAACGGCAAGGGTTTTGATCGTGCCGTTCACCGCCTGGCATTCGGGGAACAGAATGCAGGCCAGCGGCCTGACCTCGTAGATGCTGCATCCCTGTCCGCCCAGGAATGGGCACGGCTTTCTCAGCTTGATGGCGACTGACTTGATCCCGTCGAATCCTTCCAGAGGCAGTACACCGATGAAATAACTCTCGTCATAGATCGTCCCAAGCGGCTTATCTTTGTGAACGGCCGCGCCAATGAGGTCGAAGATCGTGACGGGCACCTGCATTTCCTGGCTGGCGCACCCGGGTCTGGAACAATCAGGCGCGCAGTGAAAGCGGGACTGAGTACTTCCGAGATGGGATCTGTGTTGAAAATATCGATGAATCATGGCTGGGTCGTGAGCTCCCGTGTGCTGCCTGGAAATACGGGATTCGCCGAAAGTATGCCCAGGACTTCTCCTCGACGGATGAAGGCCTTCTCAAAGATAGATTATCCATCATAAGTAGGCGGGGGTCTAGAGAAAAATTCCCGCATGAACGGGTCAGTGGCGCCTGTGTGTAGCAAAATTTGAGGTTGCGGCGCAAAAGACCGCACCAACGGATCACGAACCATTAGGGATGCTGGGGGCAGCCAACCCTGAAGCATGAGGCTCCTTGGAGATTGCGTCGCACGACAACACCGGGAGCAGTGTGGCCAGCCGGGAGTGCATGGCCGGCCGCGACAAAGCATGAACAAAATCTCCCCGACACAGGCTCGGCAGCACCAGCACCAGAATTCATGAGTTGGGTCGAGTGTAGCTTACTCACGCATCACCACACGCCTTCAAACCGCTGCAATCATTGACTCTGCGTGGACTCAAAGGGGAGTCGCAGGCTTGGCTTTCCGCAAGAGCTCGAATCAACAGACAGTTTTCTCGATCTGTACTGTAAAACGGCTCGACTGAGTGAGGCGCGCAATAGAAAGGCCTCGCAACAGGATCGCCATAACGGGCAAGAACCCCTGAACGCCGAGAGCCAGCCGCTTCTCGGATCAAAAGGATTTGGGAACAGCCGGAGAAAATTCAAGAAATCACTTCAAGCAAATACGATGCCAGAATTCTGATATTGAGGGTTTTGAAGGGCTCTTCAATAGACTTAAATAAATGCTTAATAATTGGATATTTAGGCCTTTTTGGTTGACAATTCACAGTTTTTACCTTAAAAAAATACCTCTATTCGGTCAGTTAATTTTGATCACGCGGTCATTGGTTGTAGCCGAGTTGGCGGAGCTTCACATCGTAGATATCTGGAGGGTACTTGACCACACCTAATATTCACCCATTTGATCCGTTAGTTAAGTGCACCGATCGCCATCAGCTAAATGGACATCGGAGCGGGCTGCTCTGGTTTACGGGACTTTCGGGGAGCGGGAAGTCTACTCTGGCCCATGCCGTTGAAGCGCGTTTGCATGATATGGGAATCAGAAGTTATGTGCTGGATGGAGACAATGTTCGTTGTGGTTTGAACAAAGACTTGGACCTGAGCCCCGAGCACCGGAAGGAGAATATTCGCCGGATATCGGAAGTCGCCAAGCTCATGGTGGATGCAGGAATCCTGGTGTTTGCGGCGTTCATAGCCCCTTACCGGGAGAGCCGCGAATTCATTCGGCAGTTGATGGAGGGCTGGCCCTATTTCGAATGCTACGTGGAATGTTCCCTTGCCTCATGTGAATGCCGTGATCCCAAAGGTCTTTACAGAAAGGCACGTTTGGGCGAAATACGGAACATGACCGGAATTCATGATCCCTATGAAGAGCCGCAGAATCCTGATTTGATCATCCAGACAGAAAAAGCATCTCTTGATGAATCCGTGGATCGTGTGATCCAGTTCCTGAAAAGCAAATGCATCATTATAGCCGATGCGGTCTGAGACTCCTTCAGTAAGCGATATTTCTCCCAAGTTAAGGATATATTCCATGCCATTGCCGAGTTTTATCATTGGCGGTGCACCGAAAGCCGGAACGACTGCACTTTGGGCTTATCTGGCTGAGCATCCGGAAGTGTTCATGCCCAGCTATAAGGAACCGCATTTCTTTTCCAGATTGCAGGGTGACTTGGGGAACGGCATCGTGAAGCCGGGCCCAATACGGACAATCACTTATTACAACGGACTTCAGTGGTACGAAGATTTATTCAAGCCTGGAAGCGGTGCAAAGGCCAAAGGAGAGGCATCCACACACTATCTCAGTGCTCCTGATGCTGCGGGCCTCATCAAGGAGTATGTCCCCGACGTTCGGCTGATCTTTCTTTTGAGGGATCCAGTCGATCGCCTCTATTCCCAGTACTGGCAGACCTACAGGTTAGGAACGAGCATGCCCGACTTCGAGAGCATGTTCAAAAGCAATCATTCCGCATTCACTTACTTCTGTTATGTCAGCAAGTATAAAATGCACCTGGAAAGGTTTTTCTCGACATTTGCCGCTGATCAGATACTGGTTCTTCTCGATACCGATTTGAAAAATCATCCGGAAGGGACACTCCAGAAGGTCCACCGGTTCATAGGCGTTGACCCGGAATTCATTCCTTCAGTCCTTGGAAAAGCATTTAATCCGAACACATTCCCCAGGATCCGCTTCCTTGAAAATGTACTCACGGTTATGAGAAACTCGTGGCCGTCCAAGGCGATGCCGGATAAGTGGCGCAAACCTCTTGGTTTATTGCGAAGGTTCGTGAGCAAGCTCAATGCAATAAAGGATCGGTACCCACCCTTGCCCACCGCTATTCGCTCAGGGCTCGCCGGGCGATTTGACGAGGACACAACGTTTGTGGAAGGCCTGCTGGGGGTCAACCTCGACTCTTGGAGATGTTGATGGTAAGTGTGGAGCTTTTAGGCTGAATGACGCTCCGCAGGCCAAGGGGGGAGGCGTCCGAACCACATGAAAGATTGTGCGCGGAAAGGCCAATATCTAAATGATACACGGAATCATGCGCCTGCCCCTTCTGAGCAAGCTTGATCATCACATGCGCGAGGTGGTTCAAGGGGCGTCGGTCGCTTTCCTGCTCAAGGTGCTCGCGAGCGGACTGACTCTCGCGCTCAATGTGACTCTTACTCGCCTGCTGGGAGCTGAGGGGGCTGGGATCTACTTCCAGGCGCTCACGGTGGTCTTATTTGCCGCAGTGTTCGGCCGACTGGGGATGGCCAGAACCATGCTGCGATTCACCGCTGCAAATGCTGAAGCGGGGAATTGGGCTGCCGTCAAGGGTTTATACCTCAAGGGCATGCGAATCGCCTTCATGGCGTCACTGGTCGCGACCGTCGTGGTTGCCGTCAGCGGCGGGTGGTTAGCGGATATCGTCTTTTCCGAGCCGAAGCTTGGAGGACCCATCTGCTGGATTTCGCTTGCGGTCGTCCCTCTTTCCCTCTCATTTATCTACGCTCATCTGCTCAAGGGAATCAAACACATTCGTGACGCCCTCTCGGTAGAGAGCGCCATCATACCTGGGGTCGCACTGTTGGGAACCGCGGCCCTGGCCCCTGGGTGGGGTGTGCGGGGGGCGATATGGGCGTACTCGCTTGCCACGATGGTTGCACTGTTGGTCGGCTTCCGCCTCTGGCACAGGGCGGCACCACAGATGCGCGGCGTAGTTGGCCATTTCGACACAAAAATAATGCTGGCCAGCAGCATGCCGCTGTTCTGGGTGAGCCTGCTGCAGCTTGTCACTAGCTGGTCGTCCACATTCATGCTCGGCATTTGGAGGACGAGTGCGGAGGTAGGCTTGTTCGCGATCCCAAACCGAACGGCCATGCTCATCTCGTTTTTTCACATTGCGATGATCAGCGTCACGGCACCTAAGTTTGCCGCTCTTTACAGCCAGGGAGACATACGTGCATTGGGGAGAACGGCCAGGAGCTCAGCTAAGTTGACGACCCTTGCAGCCGCTCCCATCTGTGCAGTGTTTGTGTTTGCCCCCGGTCTGGTTATGTCGATTTTCGGCTCCCAGTTTTCTGAGGGCGGCGTCGTGCTGGCTATCTTAACAGTTGGGCAGTTTGTCAATGTTGTCACGGGATCTGTCCAGATCACGCTAAATATGTGCGGCTACGAGAGATTGATGAGGAACTTAACGGCCGGTTGTGCAGTAATGCTCATCGCGGCAAATGCTCTGCTGATCCCCCGGTGGGGTATGGTAGGGGCGGCCATCGCCACTTCTCTGACCTTTATCGTCCAGAACCTGATAGCCGCCTGGCTGGTGCGTCTCCGTCTCGGTATATGGACGATTCCCTTTCTGAAAAGTGGGATTAGGCACAAATAGAATCATTGGCCCGAGCGAAGGGAGGACTCCCGTGCCGGGTCCTTGTTTCCGTGCTTTCCGGGTGGGTTAATGCTTGGTGCGAGGATGCTCTCCAAAGGAACCGCAATGAGTCATTACGGGACAGACGACTATCGCTACCTCTTCATTGCAGGTACCACCAAGGCAGCCACGACTTCGCTGTTCGCGTACCTCGCCGCTCATCCGGAAGTCTGCGCCGCGAGCATAAAGGAGACCCGGTTTTTTCTCGACGCCGACTATCCTCTCCCTGCCAAGTTCCGCTGTGACAGTGGATTGGACAACTACGAACGATTTTTCGACCATTGTGACCGAGGGGGAGTGCGGCTCGAGGCGACACCCGATTACCTTCACTCACCAGGCACGCCTCAAAGAATATATGATTCCGGGTTGAACATAAAACTGGTGTTCTCGCTGCGTGAGCCCGTATCGAGGCTGAAATCCTGGTACAAGTTCTCCAGGCAGATGGGAGCGATAGCGCAAGACCTCTCCTTTGAAGACTACATCTTGGAGCAGACCAGGGATGCTGATGGAAACAAGCCACAATACTTCCGTGCGCTTGAACAAGGGAAGTATTCGGGTTATTTGGAGCGATACTTCGAGATCTTCGGGCCCGGGAGAATCCACATCGCCTTTTACGAACAACTTTCCAGTCACCCCTTAAGTGTGGTTACCGACATTTGCGAATTCACCGGAATCGATCCGGACTTCTATCATCATTACCAATTCGATACTTTCAACAAGAGCCAAACCGTGCGGAGCCCCGGGATGGAAAGTCTTTACAGAAGAGTCAGATTCGCTTTGCGCCGGCAGGTACATAATAAGCCGGTTCTCAATGCTTCACTCAGGCGTCTGCATCTTGCTCTTCTACAACCGTTGCTTTCACGCATCAACATACAACCACAGGAGACATTGATGATTTCTCCAGAAATCAGCTCATTCCTTGCCTCCTACTACAGAGAGGAATACCGGGACCTGGAGCGCCTGCTAGGTCGGACCATTCCCTGGAACAAGTCGTCCCCTGCGTGTTGTTAATGCTTATATTCAGAGCTTATCCTCCTACCGGCAAAAACCGTGGTCCTTCATGTTGGGCTCGGCCGCTGAGCAACATGGGGAATGATAATATGCTCCTTGCCTCTGAAGCGAATGATGATCGGTTGCTTGCCGAATTATGCTACCGGCCGTGCCCAGGAAACTCCTGGAAAGGACTATGCGAATGGAGAGACTGCCAAACCTGATGATCGCCGGTGTAAATAAGGCCGGCACGACATCACTTTACTCCTACTTATCGAGACACGGCGACATCTGTCCGTCCAGTATAAAGGAGACGTGCTACTTTCTTCCGTTGAGGTACGGAGAGCCCTTGCCTCCATTCGAAGATTACATGAAGCTGTTCCGGCATTGGTCGGGACAGAGGTATCTCATGGAAGCGACACCGGGGTATTTCTATGGCGGCAGCAAGCTGGCAAATGGCATGCGGGAGCGCTTGGGGAATCCCAGGATTGTTTTCCTTTTTCGCAACCCATCAGAGCGAGCCTTCTCGTTCTTTCGATCCCTGAAAGGCAAAACACTGCTGCCTTCAGAGATGACGTTCGGGGAGTATATCGAGGAATGCCAGAAACGCTTATCGAGATTAGACTTGCATGACAGGAGGCAAGATCATTTCTATAGAGGATTACTGGATGGATTGTATATCGATTATCTGAATGACTGGTACGAGCATTTCTGCGATTCCATACGAGTCATGTTCTTCGAGCAATTGAAATCCAATCCACTGCTGTTTATGAACGAACTGAGCAAGTGGCTTGATATAGACCCAGAAGCTTACACGACAAATGAATTTGCTATCGAAAATAGAACCGTACATTACAAACATAAGAGGTTACATCAATTAGCCATCGTCATGAACAAGTTTTTAGAAAGACAGCTTAGGAGGCATCCCAGGCTCAAGCAAAGCATAAGAACTGCATACTTCGGAATCAACGAATCGCAGACCGGCGAATCGATGCTCGAAGCTGAACGCAAGCAGTTGGATTCCGTGTATTGCGAGCACAACCAAAGACTCCGTTCAAGCTTGATGGAGAAAGGATATAGTGCGTTTCCTGATTGGCTCACAGAAAGATAACTGCCGTAGGGCCGGTTTCTCGAAATATCCAGAAAGAGTGCTCGGTTAGGAAGAAAGAAAGTTTGAAGAAGCCCGCGCATGACTTCAGTGACACAATTACCCGGAAGGCGACGCACAATGGAAAGCCAGCGTAATCCCTTTTTCATTGTGGGAACGCAAAGGTCCGGCACCACCCTGCTTCGGCTCATTCTGAACAGCCACTCTGAGATTGCCGTCCCGGAAGAGGGCGTCTTTCTCATGCCTCTCCTGCGGAAGCGCTATCTTAGAGAACCCTTGCGCCGCGCACAACTGAAGACCGTGGCGGACTATCTCCGTTCCAATGATCACTTCCTGCTATGGAATTATGATTATGACAGCTTCATCTCGGATCTGCATGAGAGTGATCTGATGAGCCTGCGTGACCTGATCGATAGATTGTTCACCAGTTATTGCAGGAGTCAGGGAAAGATTACCTGGGGGGATAAGACACCATCGTTCTTTCGAAAAATCGACATATTGCACGCACTGTTCCCTCAAGCGAAATACATTCACATTGTCAGAGATGGTAGGGATGTTTTCGATAGCTGGCGCAAACTGGATCCTACCAAAAACAATGTGGCGGTCGCCGCACTGGATTGGAGCTACAAGCTCTTCAGGATAGAAAGCAGTCTGGGGGGCCTTGCCGAGCACAACAAGCTCAGCATACGGTACGAGGACTTGATCGAGGATCCGGAGACCACCATCAGGTCAGTGACAGATTTTCTGGGAGTGGGCTATGAAAAAGGCATGCTGGATTTCTATCGGACAAGCCATAAGTACATAGGCGATCACCACTCGAAGCTGATATTTCGTCCCCTAGATAAAGGGAATAAGGCCAAATGGAAAGAAAATCTCAACCCCAAAGAAGTTCGAGTGTTTGAGCTGTTGGGGCGCCATTATCTCACCAAATACGAATACGGTATATCTGCCGGGAGCGCGGCTACAGAGGATGTTCTGTTCGCTACAAAGGCCTTATGTGTAGGTCTACCCCTGAGATTGATGCAGGTGGTCCGCATAGCATTCATTGTTGAGAAGGCATTGCGAGACGGAAAGGCGATGGAGCCTCTGAGAGTCGGCCATAGGCCTTCCGAGACCTCAGGTCTTGCCGGCGGTAGCCGGGGCCTGTCGTCGCAAGCTGGCGAGCCAAGCGGCTCATGTGCACAGCCGGGTACTCCCGACGCGTGATGTCGGACAAGCTGTCAGGTTCCATTTTCAGCTTCCCGGAGCGGCCCCGGGGTGACATCGGCGACTGTTGTAAGGCATCACATCGTTAAACCGGTTGCGGGGCGGACTGCATGGCAAACATTGATTGGCGGTGTGATTTCTTATGAAAATAGCCTATATCGCGGTGAAGGGAATACCTCTTGGTGGGGGCATCGAGACGTTCATGGAAGAGCTTGGTCCCAGACTCGTGGAGAGGGGTCATACGGTGACTGTCTATGCGATTCGGCAATACGGTACTTCGGACGGGTACTATAGGGGGATGAGGATCAGGGCAGTGCCAACAGTGGGGGCGAAGAGCTTCGAGAAGCTTCACGCCTGGTTCAGCGCAACCCTAGAGGAGGCCCGACGTGGCGAAACAGACATCATACACTATCACGCCTTCGGGGCAGCAGCCTTTTCCTTTCTTCCAAGAGCACGTGGTATGCACATCATCCAACAGGGCCATGGTATCGAATGGAAGAGATCCCGATGGGGGCTTGCGCCGAGATTTATGTTGAAGATTCTCGAAATTGTCTCCGTCATTTCATCTCACGCTGTCACCGTATCTTCAAAGGTTCAGCAGCGCTATTTGAAGAACGAATACGGGATCGAAAGCACCTACATCCCATACGGCATTGTGGCTCCTAAACTTGAGCCACCCGACCTGATGCGCGGGTATGGACTGTCCGGCGGCGATTACGTGCTTTTCGCAGCTCGGCTCGTAAGGGAAAAAGGCGCTCACTACCTGATCGAGGCTTTCAATCGCGCCCATACCGACGTGAAGTTGGTCATCGCGGGCGACGCCAAGTTTGAGGATGCTTATAAGGCAGAGCTTTACAAGTTGGCGGCCAATAACCCGCGGATCATTTTCACAGGCTTTGTAACAGGCAAAGTGCTCCACGAGCTTTTCTCCAACTGCCGCTTGTTCGTGCTTCCCTCCGAAATCGAGGGGTTGTCCATCTCACTTCTGGAGGCCATGAACTATGGGAACTGTTGCCTCGTGAGTGACATTCCCGAGAACATCGAAGCTATTAACGGTTTTGGATATTCATTCAGAAACAAGGACGTGTCAGACCTTGCTCGGAAGCTGAACCAACTTCTGAACAGCCACGAGATGGTGCAGAAGTTTAAGAGTGACGCAAGTGATTACGTGAGGCATTATATGGCCTGGGATAGGATCGCCGATGAATTCGAGTCATTCTATATCGATGTGCTGAACGGAGCGAACCGGCGAATGTGAGAGTTGTGGCGCGTCATTCGGATGTGAGACCACTGCTTTGCAGTGCACTCACTCACGAGATTTCCGATGAAATGACCAGGGCTCGCCTTCATCGCGGTGGCACACAATCGCTTTGCGTTGAACTGGAGAAATCGTGTCAAGACGAATACAGATCATGATTGCCGGTGCTCAGAAGGCAGGTACGTCTTCATTGAAACACTACCTGGGGCAACATCCGGATATCCATACACATGAGCGGAATGAAATCGTCTTCTTTGTTCACGATCCTGAGTACAGCCTCGGATACGAGCAAGTCTATCCGGCGTATTTTGGGGCCAGCCCGCCTGAGCATGCGCTCATTTTGGCCAAGAGTGCGGGCATCATGTACATGCCGGAAGCTGTGGATCGTTTGTGGGAGCATAACCCCGATGTTCGTATTATTGTTTCCCTCCGAAACCCAGTGGATAGGGCTTACTCTGCTTACTGGCATGCCAGACGGAAAGGCTGGGAGTATCTCGATTCCTTCGAAGATGCCCTCGACGCCGAACCCGCACGACTGAGGGAAGACCGAACGAAATGGAGACAGTGTGCCTATGTAGATCGGGGGAAGTATTGCGATCAGATCGTTCGGCTCTGGGACCGGTTCGGAAAAGAGCAGGTGACAATTCTCTTCTTGGACGATTTACATGAGGACCCAGCGGGCTCGTGTCGGAGGCTGTTTTCCGAGCTGGCCATAGATGCCGATTTCACTCCGTCGAGCAGAGAGCATGCCAATAGAGCGGCGACTGTACGATCTGCCTGGGTGGCGCAATTGCTGGTGTCATCGGGCGCGATCAAAGAAGGCATATCCCGGTTGATCCCGTCAGGGGCTCGGTTCTACATTAAAAAGAGAGTCAAGCAGTTCAACGAAAAAGGCTTTCTCCCTCCTCCAATAGATCCAGAAGCGCGGGTCCGTCTTCAAGTGTATTTCGAACCGTACAACGCCAAACTGAGCAAGCTCCTGGGAAGGGACCTCGGTCACTGGGGTTGTTCATGATCATAAGGTGGCACGGTGGTCTGCCATTAAGAGTGCCGGGAAAATGACAAAGCCTTCCGTTTTATTTGTGAATAACTATTGGTTTCCACGAGGAGGACCTGAGACGTACTGTTTCAACCTGATCGATTTACTGGAACAGAAAGGCCATGACACTTTCATATTGTCCTCGGAAAATCCCATGAACAGGTTTCCTGCTCCCCGTCATGCTTATGTCAAACCCATCAATATCGTGAATCCCGGTCTCATGGACATTGCGCGGTTTGTGTATTCACGCAAGTCCGCGTCTGCACTGAAAGTCTTGCTGCGGACGGCAGTGCCTGATATCGCACATCTGCACGTATACTACGGCAATTTGACCTCATCAGTTCTTGCGGTACTCAAGAAGGCGGATATCCCTGTTGTTCAATCCCTTCACGATTACAGACTGATTTGCCCCGTATCGACCATGACCTGTAATGGAGATATATGCGAGGCCTGTGGAGGCAGAGATTTTTGGCATGCCGTAATGCGAAGGTGCAATAGGGGCTCGGTAGCCAGGAGCGCGTTGAGCGCCGTGGAAAGTTATGTATCTTCATTTTCCGGAGCGGTGGACAAGATCGATCATTTCATCGCGGTGAGCCACTTCATGAGGTCCAAGGTCATACAACATGGAGTGCCGCCCTCTAAGGTTACAACGATTCACAATTTTGTTGATGCCTCTAAGTATGAGCCGAATCACGCGCGAGGTGATTATTTTATTTATTTTGGAAGACTGGAGCTGAATAAAGGTATCTTTACGCTCCTTGAGGCGGCCGCAGGCCTCACTGGAGTCCCTCTCTATATTGTCGGCGACGGGCGCGAGAAGGGAAGGCTGGAAGAGATAATCTCAAAACGCAATTTGGCGCACATAAAGCTGCTCGGCCACAAACGGGGCGAAGACCTGCACCGGTTGATCCGAAATAGCATTTGCTCCATTCTCCCGTCGGAATGGTATGAGAACTGCCCGATGTCGGTCCTGGAATCCCATGCCTTTGGCCGTCCTGTCATCGCGACTCGGATTGGCGGCACTCCCGAGCTGATCTCGGAGGGCGTGGACGGCTTTCTGGTGCCGTCCGGAGATTCTCTGGCGTTGCGGGAGCGCATGCAGTGGATGGCTGAGCATCGAGGAGAGGCCGTTGAAATGGGACGGGCTGGAAGAGTGAAGGTGGAGACTCGATTTAGCCCGGAGATTCACTACGAGGGAATCATGAAGGTCTATCGTGGCTTGTTATGAAAATTCCGAATCCTGAGGAAGAGATATGATAGGTGGAGTCAAGTTTCGCATCGATATACCGCCTGTGATCGGATGGGCCCTTCTTGCGTTTCTTACCTTGCTCGTTGCGGCCATATCGCATTCGGGAATTCTGTGGACAGTCAATCTGAGGTATTTATGGTTCGCGGTGTATGGGGTGTCCCTTCTGGTGATTATCGACAGATTTAAGAAGGGCGGATTCTATGAGCCTGTCGTTGTTATGTCATCCGCGTACCTGCTTATTCTTGTGATTGGATCCATTCTGTTTGAGTTGATCAAGGAAAAAGAGTACAGGTTTTACCTCTCTAACTTCATAGGAGTAGGGTATTTCGCTCTTTTTGTTGGTTTGATTTTTGCTCAGGACTTTCGTTATACTATCCATCTTGAACGGATAAAGAAAAATATATATGTAACGCATTTTATGAAAAATAGGGGATTAGCTTACTTTACTATATCAGTATGTATCCTTGCCACATTTGCACTTTTTATCAAGGGCGGTGTTCCGATGCTTGCCGCTGACGTGCAGCAGGCGAGACTTGACCTCGTTTCGGGAAATGGAATCCTTAATATATTCTTGTATGGCTTAACAGTGTTTCCTTTGGCTGTTCTGTATGACGCTATTGCGAGAGGGACCAGGAGAGGCATGATCGGCTCTCACCTGTTAGCCGGGTTTGTGACATTCGTTATCCTTATGACCGGAGGTCGCAGCAGGACTTTTGCCTTTCTGGCCGAGTACCTGGCCATGTATTTCTTTTTCCACAGACGAAGATTCTCTTTCAAGCTTATGGTCGCCTGTACCGTTCTGTTAGCGCTGTTTCTAGCCGTGGTCGGCGCATACAGGAGGGGAGGGAGCATGGATGTTCCCGCGATGACGAAAGAGCTCGGTATTGTCCTGGCCACAAGGCCGGTCATGTTTTCACTGGTCATTGATAATTTCAGCGAATCCAGGATGTTTTACGGCAGTCGCTATTTTGGTGATCTATTGAAGCTTTTGCCCGGTCATCAGACAGGCGCCAACGTGGATCTCAAGTATGAGGTCTGGCCGAATGCGGACAAGATGCCCGATTCTGCGGGTGTGTCTCCCAGTGTCATCGGAGAAGCCTACATGAATTTCGGTGTGCCGGGCATCTTCTGGTTCATGTTTTTCGAGGGGTTATTTCTGGGTCTCACTTACAGAATGATGATCAACAAGCCGACTTTTCTCAGGTGCGCCTTCTATGTCATGCTTATTATCGACTTGGGAACCGCTGTGTCGGCAGGGGTGGGGGCACGATTGGCAAAATTCATGATTTTATGGTTTTGGCTCGCGGTCATTCACTTTCTTTACGAATGGAGGGTTAAGCTATGGGAAGAAACACCAAATTATGGCTCTTCACTTGCGCGTTGATCCTGCTCGGTCTGGGTG
>Ga0351856_1129_pt1 | contig 15102 bp, 15 predicted proteins | sample BONcelHFGM3001D8_FD_206798 | JGI IMG/M metagenome (GOLD analysis project Ga0351856, IMG submission 206798) | Enriched cells from coal bed in the Powder River Basin, Montana, United States - BONCAT cells FGM rep2 HSBNCT.FGM.300.1.D8 ... | reverse complement strand
GATCAGGTTCACAAGAAAAACGCCCACCAACACTGGCACGACATTGCGAATATGTTTTCCATAAGCGCCAAAGCCAACCATCGTAAGGATACCGCCGATCACGGGGCCGTTCAATTCGCCTCCGACGGCAAGGGTATACGAGGTACCCAGCATCCCCAGCAGCGCCATGTTGATGGTGGTTGCGCCGAAGCCCGCCAGCGCGGTAAAATCAGTCGAAAGCGCACCCGGCAAAGACAGCAGGTATGCAAGGCCCTTGACGCGCCAATGATTGATCTGCAGGCCGATCAGCATCATACAGGCAAACAGGCTATACAGCACAATGGCCAAGGGCAACGTGTTGCCCGCCGATAGGATGGTGACGGTTTCGATTTGGATGCCAAAGCCACGCAGTACGGCCATAAACACCATGCCGATGATCCCCGCGGTAAAGCCTACATTGTAAAGGCTGTACCCCTTGTGGAATTTCAAAAAATGGGCGGCGAGCGGCGTTATGATGAAGCCCACCAATACGCCCGAGGCGATCCCCAAGACCAGTGCGGGCAGCAGAGGCAACCCTACGTTAAAGCAAATCTCACTCACAAGCGGCCCCAGCGAAGTGGCAAACAAGCTCTGCACCACGACCGAAGAAAACGGCAGGCGCAGCGCCTTTGCGTAGGCATATACGCCCAGGACGATCGGCAGGGTGTTCAATACGTTCTTCCCGAAAAACGAAAACCCTGTTACGGTAAACAAGCCGGCAATAACGGCGCCTGTGATGGTTGCGCCGCTGATGCGAATCACGCCCAGCGTGAAAAGCAGCATGAACCCCGCGTTCACAAGCGTTGCGCCAACGTTGGCCAGCGCAAAGTAATCCGTAATCAGATTGGCAGGCGATGTAAGGATCACGACGATCCCGCGCCATATCGCCTGCGGCGTATCAAAGGCAAAGCCAAGCAGCATCATAAACACGCCAAGGCAAAGGAAAAACGCCGCCACAAACCGTTGCGGGACATATGAGGTCAAACAGGCGTCGTCGGATGCACTGCCGGGGTTTCGCACCCCATCATCATTTGGTTTTTTGCAGTAAGCCGCCGCCTCGCGGGGTGTATCCTTCGGTGTAAACCTAAACCTCATACGCAATGTGCCTTTCAGTTGATCTTTGCCGATCGCGCGCCCATAAGCGGCCTTTGGCAACCGCCGGGGATGCGTTTCACGCACCCCCGACGACAGCCTGCAATACGGCCTGTTAGCATATTGGGCTTTGCAAGACTTCTATACGAGGTTCTGATAGTCCTCCACGGTTCCGCCGTCAAAGAAACACTCGATGATGCGCCTGCCTATCGCGGACAAATCGTCATTGTGGAATTGGCGCAGCTCCTTGGCAAAGAAGTCGGTCAGCATGGCGGCGCCCTGGTCATAGGCCTCCTCGCCCACCTCAAGCTGCAAGTTGGTCTGTAACAGGCCCTTGGGAATGTAGTTGCCGTCAATTTTCAGGGAATCCAGCGCATAGCCAAGCAATGGGCAACGCGCGGCTACCGTCTGGTCGGGCCTGAATTTCACGCTGCCACGGCGCGCAAGGTATTCGCGCGTGACCCATTGCGGCATGAAGCCAACGTGATATGCGCCGATGTTCTGGTTGGGGATCAGCTTATAGCGTGTGGACGGTGTTTCAATGATCTGTTGCAGCAGCAGATTTGCCTGATCGACCATTTTGCCGGTTGCAAACGGCCAGTAGGAACCCACGCCTTCGCCGGTCATGCCCGTGGTGCCCGTGATGCTCGGGTTATTGTGGCCGCGCGGCGCCACCAGCCGCCAAAGCCAGGCCAGCGCGGGCGGAAGCATATGCAGCATACCGAGTATGCCATACGTCGGCTTTTTGCTTGTACAGGGGGGCGTGCGAACGCCGAAACTGCGCACATCCACCTCAACGGGTTCGTTGATGATGCCGGGCACATGGCTGCGCGGCAAAATCACGCGCGGGTTTGGGCAGGGCTTCCCGGGTTCGTCCATGGTGTGCTCCCAGATCAGGCAGGTGGCATCCGCAACCCCCTTCATGTTGAGGAACACCAGCGGCTCCTTGGGGTGGATGCACAGCCGTTCATGCTGCGGGTCGGTGCCGTAATGGTCGATATGATTCACACGCAGGAACCAGCCGGCCTCCGCATCCTTCACGACCAGCCTGCGGCTACCTTTGCGGAACGAATCGTGGCAGAGCGCCATATCGTCGGTCACGGGCATCAGGTCGCACGTTTCATTCAGGTCGATGTAGAGGTCCTCGCCGGAAAGCGTGTTATGCGCCAGCAGGATGCGGCCATCCGGCTCCAGATGCATTTGCTCGATCATCTCACTTTTTCCGCTGCCGCTGGCCCCTTCGTGCAGAATCACAAGGCTGTTGTCATAGGGTGTTACGACTTTCACAGTCGAGCCATGCAGCGTAAGCCAGCCTTCCTGCTCGCCAATGTGGATCAGCGCGCCATAAACGCCTTTTTTCGCGCTGGGGCCCGGGTACAGGTTAAACGAGAAAATTTCGTGCACGCCCGGCATACGGTTGTGTACCACAATCTGCTTTTTGTCAAAGTGCGTATGGCGAAAGGGCGGCGCAAGATAGATGATCGTTTTGGGTTTGAAGCGCTCCGGCAGCTCCGAGGCGGGCACGAAGCCCTGCAAATCCGCCAGCCCGCCCGCAAAAAAAGCCGCGTTCTGCGGGCCGATCAACAGCGCAGGGCAATCCAGATCGCTGCCGCCCGCCATAAAGGGCATCACAAGCAGCGGCTGTTTGCCCAGCCATTGAAAAACTTCGGCGCGCAAACCGTCAAAAGGTTCGCCATACAGCTCTGCATAGGTTGGTTTGTCCGTGGGCATTTGATCGGCTACCACGAGGCAGTCCGGGTCGCGGCGGCGCATATAGGCTTCTGTGTAGTTGACCGCCAACCCGTTTGAGCATTTGGTTACGGTTGCCTCCAAGTAGTTGCCGATGCCCGGCACATCATAGGTGATCTCAAATGTGCCCTCCTGTTTGCCGCCCATCGCCATTTGCAGGATCTGGTCCCGCGTCTGTGGGAATACCAGGCTGGGGGCGTTTCGTAAAACAGATTCCACTTCCTTGGATACAACCAACCCCTTCATGAACGCGTCCATTTCAATACCTCCTTCAAAGTTAGAAAAAGCCGACGCCCAAGCCCCATTAAGGGGCCGGAAGCATCGGCTTACTGTCGACTGGTTTTGCGGCCTTTCGACGTGTCTGCCCAGCTTGTTGAAAGCACTCCTCCAAATTGCTGCCCAAAGTGATGAGCACGATTTTCTCACCGCTTTTGGTGCTGACATCGGAATGAATGCTTACAATATCCGCCTGAATGATTGGGATGATCATCGCTTCGATATCCGCCTTGGCGTTTTCAAAGAGCATGGATCGGAGTTTTTTGATCTGCTCCACGCCTTGTGGCGTTTCGGCCAGCTTTCTCTCGGACGGGCTGAGAAAACCCACCATTCGCACGATGATCATATCCTGCAGTATGTATGCCTTGATCTGTCGCGGCCCTCTGCCCATATAGTCGATCTCAAATCGATTAAAGGCTTCGCAGATCCTGGCCTCCATCTGTCCCTTGGAAAGTGTTTGTGCTGCCATGGCAAAAACCTCCCAAACCTGATTATAGCGATTGAAACCAGCACTGTCAACGTATCCTTCACTACTTTGGGTATCGGATGGCACGCTTGAACGGTTTTACGTCGGCGGCGCGGGAAATCGGGAACACTCGCACGCGCCGCACCGGGCTGATGCCTGACCGGCGGGAAAGGTGTTGTCTTTGCTTCAATTGACAAACGGCAATCTGGCTGAAACGCATGGGGGAGTTGTGCTTCGCTAGTTTCGGGCGAAACGTGAAGCCATGGCCGGTTGATCGGGTTGCAGGTGCTTGCGGAGCTAGTAGTGCAAGCGTGTGGGTTCGTGACCCACGCGAACGAATCGCCTTGCAAAGGTTGAAATACGTGATGTGGAAACGATATGGCGTGTCACATTTTGCGTAAACCGGCTCTATAATAAATGTTGGGGTAAACAAAGGACAATGCGTCAGCCAGCTGGTAGAATTGAGCTGCAAAGAACAACAGCTACCAGGAGGGGAACGCTTTGTCTACAACAGATTATACCTCAAAAATACTGGGCATGGAAGACGTGATCATAGAAGACTATACAGTAAGCGACTCGGCACATAAACTCGTGATTACGATGCCTCGAAGAACGCATATATGCCCAGTTTGCGGTACAGAAACCGCAACTGTGCATGATTACAGGGAGCGACAGATCGTTGATCTATCGATTCAAAACAAACGAACGATTCTCCGCTACCGAAGGCGCCGCTATCAATGCCCATGCTGTAACAAACGCTTTGCAGAGCTTTGTAGCTTCGCTGGGAGATATCAACGCTTCACGAGCCGCGTGGCCATAGCCATTATGGATTGCCTTCATACGCGCCAAAGCATGAAGGATATAGCGCGGCAAACAGGCACGACTGTCAGCGGGGTCGCACGGTGTCTGGGGCTGCAGCCCCAGACACCGCCACGACTGCTGCCGGAAGTGCTGTCACTGGACGAATTCAAGGGAAATGTCGATGGCGAGAAGTTCCAGTGCATTCTGACCGCGCCTTTACAACACAAGGTTTTTGATATTCTGCCCAGCAGACACACGAGCACTGTGCAGGATTATCTCAAGCGTTTCCCCAACCGAAACGAAGTGAAAGCCGTTGTGATGGATATGAACAGGGGATTTCGCGATGTCGTGAGGGCTTTCCTTCCCTACGCAAAGATTGTCATTGACCGTTTCCATGTTGTACGTTACTGCACATGGGCCATGGATGATGTTCGCAGAAAGCTGCAGAAGTCACTCAAGCCTGAAACCAGAAAATACTTTAAACGTTCCAGAAAGTTGCTTCTGGCACATCATGACAAGCTTAGTGAGGAGGATCGGCAGGCTGTTTCGGTTATGTTGGGCTTCTCTGATTCTTTGCATCAAGCCTATGCCCTCAAGGAAACGTTCTATCAGTTTATGGCTTCACCAGACAGTACGGTTGGTGCTCAACGGCTTCACGACTGGCTGGAAGCTCAGCGGCTTCTCGCTATCCCTGAGTTCAAGGCCTGTGCAAGAATGCTGCGCAACTGGAAGCCTTATATCCTCAACGCCTTTGATCTCCGCGTTTCAAACGGTTTTACGGAGGGATGCAACAATGGTTCCAAAATGTTGAAACGGGTTGCCTTTGGTTTTCGCAATTTCCGTAACTTTCACGCTCGTATTCTACTGGCCGCTGACCATTACCCCAACATTTGACAAAGAACCGAAACGCCAAGAACCCTTATTTCACCTCAAAAAACACGAAAGCGACCATCGCTGGCCGCTTCCGTGTTTGGTGCGGGAAACAGGACTTGAACCTTTAGAAAAAGAGGTCATAAAGCCTTATGGGGCTTCATTTCGTGAAGGGCGTGGCACATTTCGTGGCACATACATTTTGTGTGCATATCCAGCAAATAAAGGGTTTCGCGAAAAGGCGTTGAATTATTGCATAAACCACGATACCACATAGAAGGATCGGAAGTACTTAATATGTTCAGGCACGTCAATATAATCGATTTCCGGGCGTTGAAGAATGTCAGCTTCTTTCTTGGCAAACAAATCACCGTGATCGCCGGGCAAAATGGAACAGGCAAATCCACTGTGCTTGCGGTACTTGCGCATACCTGTGAGCGCAAGGAAATCAGTCTGCTTGGACGCCCGTTTCGTGCCCCGGTAGGTGAGATACTTAAGCTTTCCCCACAGCATGATGCGGAGAATAATCACTGCGTCGAATTTGAATTATGCGATCCGGAGGATTTTTCGACGGTCACAGAACCTTTCCATATTCGTCGCTATTGGCTGCATGCTGATGCACTGCCGCCTCAAAAACCTTACCCGAAGGTTTTGCCAGTGCGAAAACCGGTGCGAAGAGTCCATGGCAAAGACAGCAAAGTGGATATGCCTGTTTTGTATCTCGGATTAGGTCGACTCCATCCCATCGGTGAAGCGCGCCTCGACTCCCACGCAGAACCGCTTCAACTAACCAATGATGAAAAGTCATTTCTGTTGGCCAAGCATGTAGAGCTGCTTGCGCTTGACCATATTATTCTTAAGGATCACGTAACTGGCATAGAGGGAATCACTACAAAAGGATATTCCAAGAAGACGCTTGGAATTGCATCCGACTTAACAGATGAAAAGGGAAATTCTGCAGGGCAGGATAACATAACCCAGATTTTGCTTTCGATTCTTGCTTTCAAACGATTGAGGGCATCGGATTTGGCAGCAGGCAAGCGGTGGGCTGGTGGCTTACTGGTGATTGATGAAGCTGATGCAACTTTGCATGCCGACTCACAAATCCGCTTATTCGACTTTCTGAAGCTGCAGGCCGCTGAGCTGCAAATCCAGATTGTTTTCACAGCGCATTCACTATTTCTGCTTGAGCATATTGCTGAGCATGAGACGCGACGCAATGAAGCTGATTGCAATAATGCAGTTGAACTGATCTTTCTGGATCATGTTGACGGGCCTGTCAAATGCAGAGTCAATCCATCCGCAGAGGCCATTCACGACAATTTGCTGGTTCAGCTTGAAGAGGATCATCAGGAAATGATCCCTGTCATGACCGAGGATGCCGAAGCAATATGGTTTTTCAAAATGATCATTCCGGAATGGGCATCCATCTTCCGATTCCTTGATATAGAAATTGGTGAAAGCCAAATGCGCAAGCTTCTTTGCTCTACATTTATCATTGATTGCTTTCTACTGGTGCATGACAGTGATGTAAAATATACTGCCCAGCAAATTGAGGTATTGCATCCGGAGCGAGATAAAGAGTTCAAACTGATTATGCCTGTAAATGACTATGTGAAAGATAAGGCGAAAAATATTGTTTTCTTGCCAGAAGAAGCCAGTAAAGAGCATGCCTCAGAGCCACGCAGGCCAGAGCGCATTTTGATAGATTACTTAAACACTCAGCTGACATCCCCTGCTACGTTAAGCGATAACTTCAAAAGACTGGCAACTGCAAAAGGCTTTAATAATCAGATACTGTTTAAGTTGAAGCCGCAAATAACGATCCCGGCTGATTCGGTCGAGTATCAAAAGAATGACCGAGAAGTAGACAAGAACTGGTTTAGAAAACTTAGAGATAATCGCCCCGACGTGCTGGAGATAATCGGGCAGGCATGGGTCATGGATCATCCAGCTGAATGTAATGCATTTAGGGAGCATGTATTTAGAAAAGCATGTATCCTGCATAGCAAAAACCGATTCACCTATGCGCGTGCCAAGCTGGATCGTATCAAAGCCGATCCTCAATATTGAACTGGCCAAAAAACCGCATTTGAGTTATAATTTAGATAAACCAAGCGAAAGGGGGCAATAATGTGCCGTACATTCCTAATCCGCTAAGGTACCCAGGGGCGAAGAGCACGCTTGCCCCTTATGTTTCGAGATTGCTGGTCGCCAACAATCTGGATGGCGCAACCATGGTGGAGCCCTTTGCCGGAAGCTCGTCTGTGGGCTTGATGCTGCTGCAGGATCAAGTAATCGACCATCTTGTTATCGTGGAGAAGGATGTGCTTCTTTATTCCTTCTGGCAATCTGTTTTTACGCAGACACAGCGCCTGATCGACAGGATTGAAAACACGCCCATTTCGCTGGATACATGGCATGAAATCAAGGCTTACCGAACGGCAAACCCAGATGAGATGACGCAGGAAGATATTCTGAACCTTGGATTTGCAGGGCTGTTTCTGAATCGGACGAATTTTTCCGGGATTCTTAACGCAAACCCTTTGGGGGGACTCCAGCAAAAATCGCCCTATCCCATTGATTGCCGTTTTCATAAAGAGCGCGAGATAAACAGTATCTGGCGCCTGAGTCAGTATGCTGCTCAGGTAGATGTCATGCATCTTGATGCCCTTCAGTATCTGGAAAACGGTGTTTTCCATGAATATGAGAACCATGTGTTTATTTATATTGACCCACCGTACTACGAAAAAGGGAAGATGCTGTACCGTCATTCCTTCAACGATATTGAGCATCTTCATCTGGCGCGTATTATTCGCAATGGTTTGGGCTGCGACTGGCTGTTGAGTTATGACGACCATCAATTCATAAGGTCATTATATCAGCAGCCGGAGAACCAGATGATGGCATATCATTTCGATTACTCAGCTGCTTCGCGCAATCGAAACCATGCTCAGGAATTGCTGATATCCAATTTGCCGTTGCCGCCCGTCGATGTCTTTGCGGCTGTTGGGATATAGGCTGATTTCTATCAGAAAAACCGAAGGCCGTTCTACATTGTAAGCATCCCCTCCACCGCCTCATTCACCGCCTCATTGACTTCCTCCCGCTTGTCGCTCATGATGTGCTGATACACCGCCTTGATCATGCCCGGCGTGGCCTGCCCCAGCCGCTCCATGGCGTACTTGTCCGGCACGGAAAGCGCGAGCATCAGGCTGGCGTTGTAATGGCGGAGGTCGTGGAAGCGGCAGCTGATCCCCAGCGAGGCGCACAGGCGCATGAAGCGCCGGGTCAGCATATCCGGGTGTATGGGGCAGACGCGCTTGAAATCATGCCGGTTCTTCATCAACCGCTCGATCATGTTAGATGAAACGCCGATAGTTCGCGTACCCGCGTAAGATTTCGGCGCCTTGACCACCCACTCGTTACCCTCATTCTTGGCCAGCGATTTGGTGATGCTGATCTGGTTGTTCTTCTTGTTGATATCCGCATAGAGCAGCGCGCATATCTCGCCGCGCCGCATCCCGTACCCGGCAGCCAGCAGGATGGCGTTTTCCAGTATCGTGCCCTGGGCGGCATCGAGCAGCTTTGCGATCACGTCCTTTTCCGGGATGATCACTTCATGGTGTACCTTCTTGGGCAGATTGACGCGTGGTTGGAAATCGGGATGATATGCCTTGAGCATAGCCGTGAGCAGCGCGTATACGTTGCGGGCTGTTTTTGGCGAGTTCTTCTTGGCTACCTCGTTCATCGCGCGCTGGATATCTTCCGATCGCAGGTCCTTCAGCTTGATGTTCTCGATCGTGTGGTAATAGCAGCGGCGTGTCTGCCGATATACACGCACGGTGGCCGGTGACAATATGGCGGTGCGCGCATCAATGTACTTATCAATCGCCGCGCCGACTGTATCGTTCAGCGGCTTTCGCGCTTCCTTCTCGGTCAGGGCATACTGTGCGGCGAGGAATTCCGCCTGTTTGCGCGTTGTGGCGGTGAAGGATTTGTTTGAGCGCTTCCCATTTTCGATCACCTGTACGCGCGCGCGCCAGTTGCCGCTGTGCAGTTTTTCCGCCTTGATTGCCATGGCACAATCCTCCTTGTTTTCGCGGAGGCTGTGCTATATAATGGTATAGCAAAGCCCCGCTTGTTTAGACGCTGGTGGTCGTTTTGCACCCGCCCCGCATCCTGTTACAGCAGGAGGCGGGGTTTTCTATATCATGCCCGACCCGGGCCATGATAGCAAGTCGATTAGCGGTATCCCAGAACCTTGCCGACGACGTAAAAGCGCTGGTATGGCTGAATAACGATATCCTTATAAGCGTGATTGTCGGACTTCAAGCTGACCGTGTTTCCCTTCTTGTGGAGGCGCTTGCATACGGCCTCATCGTCGATCATGAAGATTCCGATCTGGCCGCTTTGCAGATCCGGCTGCCTGCGCACAAAGACAATCGTTTCGTCATCGATCGTAGGTTGCATACTGTCGCCTCGGATGCGAATGCCAAAATCAGCACCGGAGGGCACCGCGCTTTCCGGAAATTCGAGCCGCTCATAGTCATCTTCGGCCATCAGCGGAATGCCAGCAGCGGCGGGGAAGCTATACACCAGAATATCGCAGGTCGGTTCGGACGGAGGATAATGGACGCTGGGTTCCACATGTGATATTCCAAGCACGGCACAGGCGGCTTCTTGTGTTGGGCGTATAGAAGAGGCGTAAGCGTTCAGGATAGGGGCACCCCAAGCATACTTGCCATCGGTGCCGCCAAAGGCCCGCCTTTTCATTTCGTCAGACATATCATCTTGGTATAAAAAGTTAGCATCCACCTTCAAGCAATCCATAAGAGCAATGAGCGTGTTCTCATTAGGACTGCTTAAGTCAATTTCATAATTGCCTACCCCCTGACACTTGATAGTTACGCCGATGAGATTTGTTATTGGGTCTATCAAACTGATGAAGCGATCAAGCCCGGTGAAACATATCAAACAGAGGATGTGTTTGCAGCCTTCATTGATGCGACCGTAGTCGATGTGGCAATCAGGTATTACGGCAAGGATAACGGAGAGTATGTCAATATCCCTGAAAGCCAGTGGGTCGGATTCAGTTCGAAAGACGGTGCTTATGGTGCGATGCCAAATCGCAGCTACTATGCCGATCCCGACAAATCAACGGTCGAGCAGGCAAACAAGGTGAATCCCGGTTATCACTATTACCTGCTGGATGATTACAACGCTGAACACTATGCACACAGCCAAGGCGGAGAATGGATTGATGAAATCGACATCGGAGCGTTGGCTGACAACGCCGGTCTTTTAGTCGGTGACCTAGTCATATCGGTCGATGGCATAAAACCGACTGAAAACATCTATGCCGTCGCATACGGAATGGCTAAGGTAGCTGCAGGTGAAAGCGTCGAGCTTGAATATGAACGCGATGGAAGCATAAATACGATCACCATCTCTCTTGAGCAGTAAAAAGCACTGTTCGGCAGGTCGTACCTGATGGGTCATTGGCCTAACACCCGTATAAAAACAGGAGCGTTCAAGTGTGAACGCTCCTGAAATTCGATGTATCCTCTTGCGCATCCCTTGCGATGCTACCATTGTAGCACAATTTCAACTGCTTTTTACTGATTTTTACTGTCGATTTGGATGAGCCTGCTGATCTCCGTCAGTGCCTTGCCGTGAAAGATAAACACCGGACGATCCGACAGCTGCATCTTTCGGATTACCTCATCCCACCCAAGCCCATTGATGTAGCGGTAGGTGAGCACCAGCTTCTGCCGTTCGTCGGTCAGTTGATCAATCAGGGAGAGCCGCGCGTCCAGCGATTCGTCGATACCGGCAATCACCTGCTTCAACCTTTCCTCACCGTCAATCACGCGAAGGATGCTGTCCTCCATGCCGCCATGGCTGGATGTGCCGGACAGGCGCGTCGCCGTCATGCGGCTGGTCGCCCGCATCGTCGCCTCCCGCATCCGGTCCAGTTCATCCAGCAATGCATCCCTGCGCTTCACCAGCGCCCGGTAATCCATCAGGTATTGCTTGGCCGGATTCTGCTCCCTGCCGACCCACACCTGCGTCTGTTCTATCATGCCTACACCCCCGTCAAATCGTTGTCAGGAAAGCGGCTGCACTCAGGCAGGTTGCGCGGAGGTTGATCTCCTCGCCCTGATCGTCGCAAACCGCGTCATAGGGTATCGTCTGCGCCGCGACGCGCAGTTGCCGGGCAAGGCGCTTGGCCACCACGCTCCGATCCTGTTGCATGTGATCAAGCCTCGCGTCGATGCTTTGCAGCACGGAAGGCTTCACAGGTTGCAGCAGCTCCGACGACGGCGGAGGAAGCACGGTCGGCGCTTCGGTTTTCGCAACCGGCGTGCGCCGCTCCCGGATTGCTCGCTTGAGCACCTGCTGATCCCCGGCGCGCAGCGCGTCCAGCGCCTCCGCCTGTTTCGCCTCGGGCAGCGTGCTAGCGTCATACGCGGTGGAAATGCCGATGTTCCCGCTGGCAAACTCCGCCTTGATGCCCTCGTTGAGGCGTTCGTTGATGCTATCCATCCGTGCCATCTGCGTGGGGCTGACGCTGAACATCGCCGCAACGATATCGCGCAGCCTGCCCTGAAACCGATAGCCCTCCGCCTTGAGCTGCAGCAGCAGTTCCTTGATGCGCCCGGCCTGATACGTCTTCTCATAATCGGTCAGCTCGCGGGCGGTCGCATTGGCATAGATCAGGCGCAGCTCGCTCAGTGCATCGCTCTCTGCCTCCGCCACCTTGCAGGGCACGGTGGCGAACTTTGCAGCATCCGCCTCATGCAGCAGCAGACAGGCGCGGTACCGGCGCTCGCCGCTGATAATCTCATGCCGCCCCTCCGCATCCATGGGCTTCACCAGCAGGTCGTGCATCAGGCCCATGGTTTCAATGCTGGCGGCAAGCTCCTCGATGTCGCGGATACCGTACACATTCTTGGCGCTTGGCTTGAGCTGCCCGATGGGTATCTCGCGCGCCTCAAACCGCTGGTGCCTTTCATCGGGTCTGCTTTGCGCGTTCATCAGTTCATTGAGGCTAAACCCTTTTGCCATTTGACTCATCCTTTCTTGCCGGTGAAAATTGTGTCCGATTCGGACACATTACCGGGACAGAATCGTATCCACCTTGCGCAGGTACTCTTCCGTCAGCGCCTTGTAGTCTTTGGCCGCGGTGCTGCCACCCGCGTACACCGCCAGCGGCTCGCCCGCGAAGGTACTCTCATCAACGCGCACCGTCTTTCGGATGGCGGTCTTCATAAGCGCCACGCCCGCGTGCTGCTGCAGCCACGAAAGTCCCTGCGTATTCACGTTGTTCTGCTGCACCATCGTCGCAAAACACCCCTGCACCGTAATGCCCGCGTTGAAGTCCCGTACTTCCTCCACCTGCTCCAGCAGCTGATCGAGGCCATCGAAAGCGAACTTGTCTATCTTGATTGGGATGAGCACATCGTCGCTGGCCACCAGCGCGTTGATCACGCTCATGTTCAGGTCAGGCGCGTTGTCGATCACACAGTAGTCGTATGCCTCCGCCACGGGCAGCAGGGCTTTGCGCAGGCGGGTCTGCTGTACCCAACTGCAATCCAGCAGTATTTCCTTGTTGGCGCGCAGCAAGGTCATGTTTGCGGGAAGTACGTCAAGTGCGACCGGCGCGCTGTCCTTGCCGCTGGTGACCGACTGGATGGCCGTTTTGACATCAATGCCTTTGACCGTGAGCACCTCGGAGATACCGGCCCGGTCGTACCCATGCACGCCAAAGAACTTGCTTGTGTTGCCCTGCTTGTCGTTGTCAATGAGCAGTACCCGCTTACCGTGAACGCTCGCCAGTGTGTACGCGATGTTGATCGCGCTGATGGTCTTTGCCACACCACCCTTGAGGTTGATGATGGACAGTGTACGCATGATATCCTTCCTTTCACCGCCGCTTGGCGGTTCGTATCCGTTTTCGTTCTCTGCCTTTAGGATAGCCTGTGGCCGATATGCCGTACTCAAACGTTACGCAGGCTGCGTCTGCTCGGATGCGCTCATGGTGATAATGCGCGCTGCCGCTGTGGTAGCACAGACGCCGCTCACCATTCGGCTCGGTCAGGCAGCGCCAAAGCCACAGGCAGCGGTCGCAGGTCTCACGCGCTTTGCACGCCATCCGCGCCACGCTCCTTCAGGTAGCCAAGAATGATCTCGCTGGCCATCTCCCATCCCTGACACACGGCCACCATGTACCCTTCCGCTTTGAGGGCTTCCATCCAGCCCAGCTGCTCTGGTGACACGCGCCCACCCTTGAGCCGCTTCATTTCGATGTACAGCCCGTGGCAGCCCCCGCGCGCCACCGGCAGGCAGATATCCGGCACGCCCGCCCGCACGCCCTGCTGCTTCAAGTGGGCCGCTTCCAGCCGGTGGCGGCTGCCGCCGTTGGGGATGTGGTAGAGCAGGCACAACTCCGGATAGCGCCCCTGCTGCATCTGCACCCAGCGGAACAGGCAGGTCTGCTCCTGGCTCTCGGTGGGCAAAGGGGAAGCGTCAGTGATGGCCATCATCGCACTCCTCCCTAAAATCCTGCATCTGGTCGGTTTTACGCAGCAGGTCGTCATATTCCATGGCGGTCCTGCACCACTGCCTGCAGCGCACCCGCTCCGCCACGGCTCCGGGCACCAGCTCCCACTCCGGCAGAAAGCAAATGATGTCCGCCACACCCAGCGCGGCATACCCGAAGCGCTGCTGTTCCGTTTGCGTCAGCCCCTTGTCCCGCGGGAGGTCGTATTCGTCGATCACCGCAAATCCGCGGCTTTCCAGCTCCAGCTTTGCCATGAACGTCATGGTACGGTCTGCCTTGGCATCCATGCATCCGGCGATGTAGACAACCGGCTTGTCCCTCATTGGTTCTCCCTCCTGTTCATGCGGCGCGCCAGCTTACGCGCGCCTTTGAGCGTCCGGCGCAGCAGATACCAGGGCACCCCGTGCATACTTTCCATCCCGATCAGGTCATACAGCCGGAAGTGCCACAGCCCCCGCCCGATGACTCTCACCTTGACCGGGTACCACGCCTCCCATCCGTCCGTGACCGTCCAGCAGATACTGCCCCTCCGCCGCCATCCAAGCACCGTGCATCCCTCCGTTGCTGCTTGATTTGATTCTTCCGAAGCCGAACGTAGATATAGACACCGGCCACGAAATCGCTGCGCTTGACCTGACAGTCGAGGAACTCGTGATCCGGATAGAGCTTGGTAAAGATGGCCGGTGCGTTCTCCTCCGCCGACTGTGCGATACGCTCGGCTTTGTGCAAGCTGAGCTTGGTGTCAGAAACCGTGATGACCGGCTCCTTGAGGTTCCGGCTGCAGAAGTAGCGCTTTGCGCCTTCCGGCTCTTTCATGAGGTAGCGGGCAAGGGCTGTGTAGCCGTATCGGTCCGCCTGCAAGCGGTCGGTGCGCACTCGCCCCTTCTTCCAGATGGCTTCCAGCTCCTCGCGGGAGAGGCCACAGCTGATCACGATGTGGTGATGCACGCGCTTCTGTCGGCTGCCCTCGCGCTTGCCTTCGGACACGCCCATGTAGCGCGGCGGCGTCAGGCCCTGCTTTTTGCAGGCATACTTGACCCGGCGAAGGTAGTTCTGCACATCGCGCTGCGCCTGTGCCGCATCCGGCAGGGGATCCTCCGCATAGGTCAGGTCGATGCGGTAATCCCGATCGCAGAAGTTAGCGTTCATCTTCCGCTCAAAATACTTTCGGGCGTTCCTTGCATTCGCCCGTGCAATGGCCTCCGCCGATTTTCGGACCGGCGAACCGTCCGGCATTGTGGGCACGATGGCCCAGATCGGGAAC
>Ga0351856_1125_pt1 | contig 15540 bp, 14 predicted proteins | sample BONcelHFGM3001D8_FD_206798 | JGI IMG/M metagenome (GOLD analysis project Ga0351856, IMG submission 206798) | Enriched cells from coal bed in the Powder River Basin, Montana, United States - BONCAT cells FGM rep2 HSBNCT.FGM.300.1.D8 ... | reverse complement strand
TACTTTCCAACAGAAGATGATAATTTTACAGTAAATATTGATAAATTGATCGGTATGGCAGAAAAAGAACATGCTGAGCAGATAATACTTGTAAACCCGAATAATCCTACAGGGTTAATTATTACCAGAAAAGATATAATAAGACTTCTGAGAGAAAGTTCTGCTGAATATATAGTAATAGATGAATCTTTTATGAATTTTGCAAAAGAAAATGAGAGTCTTACAGGAGTGTATAAAAAATATAAAAATTTAATAATAGTCAAAAGTTTCGGTAAAGAATACGGCATACCGGGGATAAGGCTTGGATGTGCCATTACATGTAATAAAGAAATAGTAAAAAAACTCAGAGAAAATCTGCCTGTATGGAATATAAATTCTTTTGCAGAGTTCTTCTTAGATAGAATTGGTAAATATAAAGATGATTATTATAATTCAATAAAGAAGATCAGGGAAAACAGGAAATATCTAAGAAAATCTCTGGAAAAAGCGTCTATTGATATAACAGGCCCATCAAGGGCAAATTTCCTTTTCTGTAAATTATGCAGGGGACATGTTAAAGATCTTCAAAAATATCTCTTTGTAAAATATAAGATACTCATAAAGGTAATAGATAAAAAAGGCGTGTCAGAAGAAAATTATTTCAGAGTAAGTGTAAGAACACCTGAATTAAATAGAATACTTATTAAAGGCATAAGGGAATATATGTTTAATAAGGAAAGAACAGAAATGAGCGGCAAACATTTATCCTTAGGCCTTCAGTTATTAGGGGTAACGAGTGACTCGTGATAAACATGAATAAATGGAAAGATATATGGAATAAGAGACATACAGAAGGAGACCTTTCACTGGAAAAACTCATCAAACTTGATGGTTTTGACAGTGAAACAGGTAAGATTTATCCTGAAGACTGGCTGAATTACACAGACTTTATAAGTAAAAAAATAAATATAAAAGACTCTGACAGTATTTATGAAGCAGGATGCGGAAGCGGTGCCTTTTTATATCCTTTTTATGAAAAAGGCCATAGAGTAGGAGGGCTTGATTATTCGGAAAATTTAATAAATATTATTAAAAAAGCCATACCTGAAGGAGATTTTACCTGTGGTGAGGCCATAGAAATTGAAACAGATATAACATATGATATTCTTGTTTCAAACAGCGCTTTTTTTTATTTCCCTTCTTATGATTATGCAGAAAAAGTGATTAGAAAAATGTTGTGTAAAGCAAAAAAAGCCGTTGCCATTCTGGATGTTTCAGATATTAATTTTAAAGATAATATAGAGAAGGCAAAAAAAGATAGTCTCGGTGAAGAAGAATATAATAAAAAATACGAAGGAGCAGGTCATCTGTATTATGACAGACAGTGGTTTTTAAATCTGGATTTATATTATTTTTCCATAGAAATATTCAGTCAGGAAATTAAAGATTACGGATATAATGACTGCAGATTCAATGTAATATATAAAAAACTTGACATATAAAAATTTATTCTGTATATTAAAAAAAAATGGAAATCTATCTGAAAGATAAGTGTATTTTCACAGCATCTTCCAGTTGAAGCAAAATATTATCAGACAAAAGGCCAAGCATTTTAATCAACCTTTTCTTATCTACAGTTCTAATCTGATTGGCTTTAATCTTGGAATCCAGGTTCAGTCCACATGTACCTTTTGGAATTTTCACCTCAAAGGGATAAATCTTTTCAATATTTGAAGTAACAGGTAAAACAGTTACCGTATCTGCATATCTGTTATTAATATCATTTGATATTATCACAGCAGGCCTGGTCATACCTATTTCTGCTCCCACTACAGGTTCCAGAGAAATAATCCATATAGAGCTTCTCAGTGGGAAATCAGTCTTTCCAGTTTTCAAGAGTAATTGCCTCCCATTCTTCATTAATTTTATTATCCTCTTTTTTCGTAGACAAATAGCCTTCTTTAAGCAGTTTTTCTAAAAAAGCTTCTTCTTCTTTCTGGAATCTTTCCTCTAAAACCATGGAAATATAATGGCTTTTTTTTCTTTCTCCTGTCAGTCGGGAAAGTTTTTCATAAATTTCTTCAGGAAGAGTAATATTTAATCGAACCATAATAATATCACCTCTAAATAAATAATACATATAATTTTACGCATTGTCAATACATATTAATAACCCTCCCATAACGAGGAAGGTAAAATTTAACATATATAAATTTTAAATAGGAGGCGATATAAATATGAAATTCGGAGAATTCATAAAAGGTGCCGATAAAGAAGGAAAAGAAAAACATGTTCCCTTTATCGAAGTTAAACACTGTACCGGCTGCAATGAAACAAAAATAACTGTTATTGTCGGAAAAGAAGTAAAACACCCAAATACTGTGGAACATCATATTGCATGGACTGTAAATATGATGGGATTATTTCTCGACAACCCATTATTATCTTAATTAAAATGTAGGTATAATTATTATCTCCATTATAACTTCTGCTTTCTTTCTGCTATCTTTCTGACTGGTTACATTTGATACATTAACTGTTATTTTTTTATAATTCCCTCCGCCTGTATAGGTGCCTTCATTACTATATATAACTTTTCCTGTAAAGTTTTCTTCAGTAAAAGTCTCTGTAGTTCCCGATGGTATACTGGTGTAATTACTGGTTTTAAGTTTTTCCAGAGTTCTCTGAGCTATTATGGAAGCCTGACTGTAAGAAGAACCTTTTTGAATAGCCTCAAGCCCCCCTGTTAAGGTGCCTATAATACTCAATAATACAAAAGCCACAATAGCTATGGAAAATATTACTTCAGCAAAAGTCATAGCTTTCCGGGAATTACTGAAAATCTTAGAATTCATGCCATGAAACAATAGTAAGTACACCTTTGGCTCCTCCATAAGTAAGATTGTCAAGGACGCTGCTGTCTACCTTAATAGATATATTCTTTGCTGATAATATGAGCCTTCCATCCTTATTAGCAGTACTGTCTCCTGCAGCAATTAAAGCACCTTCTAAAGTAAAACCCTTATCCATATTTATAGTGCCGGGATCCGGATGAGTAATAGCATGGGGATTAGAAATAGCTAATGTTACTGATGAACTGGCTATACAGTTAAAATTGCCCTTTGTATAAACAAGGCCTCTGAATTTTGTACTTTCCTCAGTATATATTCTTATATCACTATCTGCATAAAGGGATACTACATCGGAACTATAGCCTGCATCTATTTTTTTACCAAAGAGGTTCAGATTTCCTCCGCAGTAAACATTGCCCTGTCCAATAAGCACATCCTGCCCCGGAGTTATTATATTTAAATTTCCATAAATAAATTCTCCTATAACATTTTTACTTTTACCAGGATCTGATGTAGTATAGATATAATCCTTGCCGCTCGCTTTTTTTTCAAATTCAACCTTGGCACCGATAATAGTAAGATTTCCTGATTTCGTGGCCAAATTTGAAACATCATAGGGTACTTCTATACTATTTGAAAGAAAAATTTTGGCATCACCTGTTTTACTGTAAGTATATTTAGCTCCAGCCGCAATTTCATCACCATTTTTATATTTATCATCAAAAAAAGTTCCTGTAGAATCTGTATAGTCAAGGTTACCTGAAGCATCTACCACATAAGTTCCGGAATCAACTTTTGACGTAGTTCCTATAAGCATTGTAGATAGATCTACAGATGGAACTATTTTATCACCCTGGTTTTCATCAAAACCAGCCGGCTTTAATGGAAAGACAATTGCTTTGTTGGCACTGACAGTAGCGCCATCTTCCAATTTTGCATTACCGGGAGGAAGAGCAAGAAAGGTCATAGAAGTGGGGTCAGGGATACCATTTGGATCAAATCCATTTGCATGAAAATTAGGTGTGCCTTTACCCTTTTTTACATTACCGAGAGTAAAATTATTTGCACGAATAAATGTTTTTCCCCTGGAACCATTCTGAAGACATCCTCCGGGAGCAGATTTAAGAATTATCTCTACATGTCTTACTGTGTTGCCAACTGCCACAGTAACTACAATATCAGCAGATCCCCTTGGTACTGTACCGCTCCCTCTCCATCCATCGGCATTACTGAGGCTATTGGAAAGATTATTAACAGAATAATAACCGGTCGGGTCATTAGGGTCAAAAGAAATATAATAAAATCCTTTTCCCTGGAATGGAATAGTATTATAAGTAGCTCCTGTAATATAGGTATCAAGAGCGGGATTAATAATATTTATATTCTGGTTCCCTGATTTCATAACAAGTATTTCCGATTTAGGGTGGGTAAGACTTTCTCCCCAGTTAGGGTCTCCGTAAAGTTTAAGTATAGCTTCATTCAGTCCTGCCTCTGCTAAAGACACAAGAGAAGCCTTCTCCACACCTCTCGTTGTTTCATAAAGACTTTCTGATGTGAGAGAAATAAGACTTGTCATCAACATAAGAATAAGGAAAACCATTAACAGTACAGTTATTAAAGCAATACCTTCCTGTTTATTAAAAGATTTACTCATTTTTTTCCCTCCTTAATTTATATGAGAATCGTGACGCGTAACGCGTGACGCGTGACGCGAGGATTATTCTCATTTGTGGCCAACCAGGTCATGGCCGTTAGTAATTTCTGAGAGATACAGAACTTTTAAGGATCATTTTTTCCTGGCTCTTTGGTTTACCTGTATGGACCTCTATATCAATTCTGCCTGAAATACCATTATTAAAAGTAAGGGATGTTATATTTCTTACTACAAGCCTTGCCGGTGAAATATAATTACCCTTATCAGACTGAGATTTGTAGGTTCCTGATGTACCTATATATGAAGATATAGACATACCTGCAGTAGAAGATGTTAAAGGTGGATATGGTAATGTATCCAGAATAGCTGTAGCAAAATTATCTATGTAATCACCAAGGTTAACTTCTTTACTGAATAATTTGTAATAACCTGCACTGGTATCATCTTCAAGGTAAAATATTATAAATTTTTTCCATGTTATTCTGCCGCTGTTAAAATCATAAGAAGTAAAACCTGTAGTTTCATCATAGGCGGAAAGAAAAGAAATAGCTTCATTAGTCGTAGCGGAAGGATAAGTTATTATGTATACACTGTTATAAGCACTGGTACGTAAATGTTTTTCTATTCTGGTAAGTGTTACCTGGCCGCTCTGTCTCACCTCGATAGAAGATCTGACTTTAAGCCAGCTTTTTGCAGAAGTAGAAAATATATAAAAAATAACCCCCATAAGCATGGAAAGTAAAACAAGAGAAATAATACCTTCCATTACTGTTATACCTTTTTTCCCTGAACTATAGAAGTGCATAATTCTATCCTTCCTTAATCACTGACCTGAGCATGAGCATGTAATAATCCGGTTCCTCCCGTCACGCGTTACGCGTTACGAGAATTAAATATGAATTATTTATGCTCACATCAATAATAATTATTATATCATAAAACATATTAAAATTAAATAAATATTTTTAAATTTTCAGTAAACTATTATAATTTAACTGGTATCAGGAATTTTACCGGATAATCACAGTTTAATACCCTGATATTTCCGGAAGAAATATCATATATACCGAGTAAAAAATTTTTCTTATTAGTTAAAGTATTTCCGCCAACTATATAAAGATATTTTCCGTCAGGTGAAAAAACTGCATTTTCAGGCTGAAAGCTAAGATAAGTGGTATTTCTGACCTGCTTAAAATTATCTGTTTCAAAAATCTCCAGGGCAGAAGCCTTTTTATAAAGGATACATATTTTCTTCTCTGCAGGACTGACCAGTACTTTTACCGGTTCCGCCTTAACAGAAACTTCTCTATCTACAGAAGCAGTCTTTATATCTATAATGGCGAGTTTATTAACATAAGAAAGACAGACATATAATTTATTCTTATCGGCAGCTATTCCGAGTGGTTTTTTTCCCATAAAGGCTATATTCCCGGTAATAATATTATCCCCTGTATCAAAAAATGCCACACTCTCATCTTCATTTTTGCAGATGAATAATTTATCTCCGCCGTGAGATAAACACATATTAAGTGGCCTGACAATAAGGCCTACGGTGCTTCTACTTTCTTTAAACATTTGAAGATCTATAAAAGACATAGTATTAGAACCTTCTTTAAGGATATACATAATATTTTCATCAGGGGAAATTATTATTTCTATTGCATCGGAACCAACTTTAAGTTTTCTTAATATTTTTCCATTATCTATAGATATTTCATAAAGATATCCATCTTTGGTACCGACAGCATAAAGAATACGTTTCTTTTTAGAATAAACTATGGGGCCGCAGTTTCCCGGTAAAGAAGTAATGTGACTGAATTTATAACTGTCCAGGTCCAATTCACTGATTTCAGAAAGGACAGGCGATGAAAGAAGGATTTTATTTCCCCATCTTGGCAAACGTGATATATAATTAGAACTTATGGTAATAAAATAAATAGCTGTTACAAGAAGAATAATTATGGATAATATTCCATACCTGGATATGATAAAAGGATTTTTCACCTTAAAATCAGTGATAATTTCTTCTACCTTTTCCTGTGATATGGCAGGAGGTTGCCAGGGAGTTTCTTCCTCCGGTTCTTCTGCCGTTTTTATCTCTTCTTCCTTTTTTTTCAATAAGGAAGAAAGATCAAGTTCCTGGAGATCCATTTTCTCCATGAGTTTTTTCACTGCATTTATATCAGGCCTCTTATCAGGATTGACTTCAAGACATCTGTTTATAAAATGCTGCACTTTTTCCGATACAAATCTTTTATGTTTCCTTAAAGGTTTGAATTCATAGGGATGTTCCTCAGGGTTCACTCCTGTAAGCATATAGTAAACAGTTACTCCAAGGGAAAATATATCTGCTTTTGTGCCGGGAATACCGGATCCTGTGTCCTCTGGTGCCACATAACCTAAAGTCCCTCTGTCAGGTATATTTCCCTCTTCCTCTGCATCAAAAAAACTTCCTGTTCCATAATTTATAAATTTTATGGAACCATCGGCAAGTATTATATTAGAAGGTTTTAAATCACCGAATCCTATGGGAAAAGGTTCTTTACTGTGAAGATAGTTAAGGGCATCACAGAGTTTTTCCATTATGGCAAAAACGGTTTTCAAAGGAAGGGCTGTTCCCTCTTTTGTATAAAGCCGGAGCAATTCCTCAAGGTTATCTCCTTCTATAAACTCCATTACAATACAAAAACTGCCATTATTTTCCTCCATAAGAGAAAAATAATCATATATCCTGGCAAGATTTGGATGATCTATATCCAGGAGAAAAGAAGTTATTTTTTCAAGACGCTGCAGTCTGTCATCTACAGTCATATCTTCTTCATCAGATATATACTGTATCTCTCTGAGAAATTTTATCTTTCTCAGCTTATCTTCTTCTTTTAAATCCTTTATTTTATACAATACTCTATTAGTATCTCCATAAATCTTCTCAATTATTCCATATCTTCCATGCAATATCGTTCCTTCTTCAAAAGGTTTCATTAAAGGAGAAGTATCAGATTTTTTTCTATAAGAAGCTATTTTTTTCTCTTTCCAGTCGGAAGTTACAGAATATTCTTCTTTGATATTTATTCCGTCAGATGGAGGGAGAGGATAATCTGCCCTTTCATCTCCTCTTTTATCAGTCATGACATCTCCTTAATTATAATAAAGTACACTTATAAACAATGTTTAATGAATATATTGGCAAGGGGAAAGCAGTATTATAAAAAGATTATATTAATTATATCAAATTTATATTAAATGAAAAGCAGTTTTAGTGAAAATTAAGGAAAAATATCAGACTTATGTAAAATCACCTGTCATTTTTAAATGCAATCCTACTTGACAATAAAAAGGTAGAAAGGTAAAATTTAACATATATAAATTTTAAATGGGAGGCGATATGAATATGAAATTCGGAGAATTCATAAAAGGTGCCGATAAAGAAGGAAAAGAAAAACATGTTCCCTTTATCGAAGTTAAACACTGTGCCGGCTGTAATGAGACAGAAATTACAGTCATTGTAGGGAAAGAAGTAAAACACCCCAATACTGTGGAACATCATATTGCATGGATAGAACTTTACGGAGTAAAGGAAAACAGCCAGTTAGTCCATCTTATGACTGCAGACCTTGCCCCTGTCGTATCAGAACCATGTGCCCATATATGTATTAAAAAGGATCAGTTCAAGAGCCTTATTGCTCTTGAATACTGTAACATCCACGGGGTATGGGAAAACAGTGTAGAATTATAATCTACATAAGTGGTGGATGAAATTTTTTTCATCCACCACTCACTTTTTATCTGTGAAAATAATTTTTTTATTATCCAGAATATTGGCAAGATAACTCAAAAAAACATACCAGAAAAGTGTTGTGCCAAGCATCTCTATATATCTTTTAAATATTCTTATAAAATGTCTTGTTGCTTCAGTATCCAATCTCAGAATTTTTTCCAGTTCTACAATAGGATCGCCTGTCCCATGAAGAAAATCCAGAAAAACAGCATTTACATAACAGAGCAAGGCAATAAAAACATATCTTCTCAGCTGGGTACCTTTAAGTTCTTTAAATAAAAAAGATAATGTAAATATACCCATTACAAAAAAAAATGGACCTAATGCTATCTGCCAGTAATAAGATGGATAGGCATGGACAATCTTCGCTAAAAAAGGATGATTGGTTGAATCAGAAGCCAGAGCACTCAGAGTATCTCCTATAGTTTGATGTAAATTTATACTATCATCTATCCCCATATAAACGAAAAAAGCTCCCTGAATAAACCAGAGAATGGTTCTTTTTTTATCAGTCCCTCTTACCATGAAAAAGATAAGAAATATAGTAATACCTACAAAAAAAATCTGAACACCGGCAAAAAACCTGAAAATAGAATGGTTACGTGCCATATCACAGACCAGTCTGACAGAATCTACCGGTATATACACAATTCCTTTCATACCGAAAAATACATCAATGAAAACAAGAAGAGCTTCTATTCCCAGGTATGAAACAATTATATAATAAATCACCTGTTTCAATTTAACAGTAAATTTACCGGTAATATCGGAAGTTACTGACTCATTGTTTTGTTCCATTTACTAACTCTCCTGAAATTACTAAAATTATTCTTTTATGAAAGTAATTTCCTTTCCGTCAAGAATATGAGAAAGATATGTTAAAAAAACATACCAGAAGAATGTAGTAGCTGACAGCTCAAGGGTTTCCTCTGTAATTCTCATAAAATGAACAATTGTATCACTGTAGAATCCAAATTTATCATGTATGATTGAAACAGGTATATAGGTACCTTCAAGGAAAGACAGTGTTTCAGCAATTATAAAACATAAAAAGGCAAGATATACATATCTCTTCAAATGACTACCTTTTAATTCCTTCAATAAAAAAAATAATATAAACAGACCCATTACAAGAAAAAATGGCCCAAGAACTAACTGCCAGTAATAAGACGGGAACATAAGAAGAAGTTTAACTAAAATAGAAGACTGATTTGAGGAATAAATTATTTCCTTAACAGTATCATGAATAATTTTATGAAAACCTATTCCTTCATTTAATGCCATATAGATAAAAAACACACCTGTTATAAACCACATAAAGGCTCTTCTTTTATCAACAGTCCTCAGAGTAAAAAAAATAACTATTAAAGTAATACTTATAAAAATTCGCTGAATACTGGAAGCAAAATTAGCAAGGGATTGTTTTAGAGTTATATCAAATATATTACGAAGATTTTCAACAGGAATATCTATTATTTTCCAATAAACAATAGAGACATCAAGTAATAACAAAAAAAGAACAATAACTGCATATAAAGTAATAATCCATGAAATAGGTTTTTTCATGTAAAGTTTGATATAAGAGTTATTATTCTGTTCCATTTAACTGAAATACCTCACATAGACTAAAAACAAACCATGAGGTTTGTTTTTAGCAAATAAAATTTCTCCAGACCAGAAATCTTTACGGTTCCTTTATCAGCATAGTTTCCATCTCTACAGTAGCACTTTTTTTCAGAGAAGTATACTTTATATTAGTTACGATAACAGTTAATTTCATAAGCTTATTAGGAGGAATTTGACCATAAACAAGTCTGGCTGTTACATCAAAACCATCTTCCTGCCATATGCTATTTGCATCAGCATTACCTAAAGTATCAATATCAATACTTTTATATAATTCAATAGTTCTCTGGGCCACTATGCTGGCCTGATTATAATTGGAGCTTTTCTGAAGAGCTTCAAGTCCTCCTGTAAGAGTTCCTATCATGGTAACAATCACAATACCCACAAGAGCTGAAGCAAATATAACCTCTGCCAGAGACATAGCCTTCTGTCTTATGCGGGACAATAAACATTTAAAATTCATGCCATGATACCACACAAAAATCAGTTCCACCACCTTTATAAGTAAGAGCACTGAGAAGAGAGTTATCAAACTTTATAACCAGGTTAGGAGTTTTTATATTCAATAAACCTGGATCATCAGCACAATTCGGATCACCGGTAGTCGGGTCATTTGGGTCAAAAAAAGTATTGGGATCTTTTCCTGCCACTACCAGTGCTCCATTAACAGTAAGAGTCTTACTGGAACTATTTACATTACAATTAAAATCTCCATTGGTAAAAACAAGACCATCAAAGATACTATCCTCGGTTGAGTTAATATTTACATCCCCCCAGGCATAGACTGCTACCTTCTTTGTAGATATTCCACTGACTACAGTTTTAGATGCCAGTAACAGATTTCCCTCGGAATAAAAATTGCCCTGACCTTCTAGTGCCTTATCACTCAGGTTAATTATGGATATGTTTCCATATTTATAGGGATTACCCGGTTTGGTATAATCCCTGGTAACTCTATCTCCAGGACTATGGATGGTATATCCTGTTACCAGAGCTCCAGGTAAATGTGGTGACCCTGACCCGCTTCCTGACCCGCTTCCTGATGACGGAGGTAAAGGATCTGTAAATCTAAAGATACCGCCTATTAAAGTAAAGTTCCCAGTAGAACCGGGATCATGTGATGCATTATACTGTATTTCAAAATTCTTGGTCATATATATCTTTTTATCATCACCAAATTTAAAACCAGTAATACCCAGAATGTTCTGCCCCCTGTTGATTTTTTGGCCGCCTGAAAGAAGAGGATCAGGAAGAGTAGCAAGGGGTGCAGCAGGATCAATAACGACACTATCATTATAGTACCACAACTGATTTCCATTTACCACATAAGTACCTGAAGGAATTTTCTGAGCAGAAAAAGTAAGGTTGCCGAGCAGTTTATGCAGACTGAGATCAGGAACCTGCTTTTCACCGAAATTAGGAGTGAAAAAGTTTGGATCAGGACTGGTATTGCTATTTAATGAAATATTACTATTGGCAGTAACCTTGGCGTGATCCTTTATAATGGTAGCTGTCGTGTTACCTCCGGCTGTATCATAAATTTCTATTGAATTAGCATTTACATTGTCATTTGAATGAAAAGTGGGTTTCCCGTTAATACTCTGTAAAGTAAATTTATCTGTACTAATACTGGCATGGCCTCTCGAACCATTTTCCATAGCTCCCATTGATACTTTTTTGACTATAACTTCCACATGTTTAACACTGTTGCCAATTATTGTAGTAACAACAATACTTGCTGCACCGGAAGGAACACCCTGGCTGTTCGGATCTACCTGTCTTCTCCAGGACTTAATAGTAGGAGGAGGATTATTCATAGGGTCAAGATTGTTGACAGAATAATATTTTATCCCTGTAAATACCGGATCATTCGGGTCAAAACTTATATAAAAACATCCTCTGTCATAACTATAATTGGTACGCTTGCTTATATCAAGAGGGCTGAAAGGAGATTTATTTTCGTTAAGACCTCCTACAGAAATATCGTTTTGATTAAATTTCAAAAAGAGTTTGTCCGTAGTGTGTGTCCCCCATTTGTTATCTGCTTTCATCTTCAGTAATACTTCATTTATAGCGGCATCGGCAAGTGGCACGAGAGAACTTCTTTCTACCTCTACAGATGCACGAAGAAGAGAGGAACTTGTCAATGAAACAAGTGCTATTAAAAGCAGAGACAGAAAGACTGTCATAAAAAGGACTGTTACCAGAGCAAAGCCTTTTTCCTGTCTCTTAAATAAATTATTAATTAATCCGGTGATTTTTTTCATAAATATTCCTCCTAAAAATTTTTTACTACACTGGTTTTATTCCCAGGTAATTTCAAGAGATTTACCAGAATCTGGAAAACTATGGATCACTCAAACATATTTAATTACTATTTCTCAAATATATAAGACCCTTGAGAGTAAGTTTCTCATCAGTCCGTGGAGCACTATTAAGATCAAAAGGATTAGCCGGTTTTCCTGTTGATACATTCATTGCAACTGTCTTTTTATCGGTTGAAACAGTAAATTTAAGAGAAGTTATATTCCTGGTTATAATATTTGGAGCTCTCAGATAAGAACCTCCCGATACGCCTGTCAGGTAACTAAACATAGTAGCCCCGGTAGTAGAAGCGCCGTCCGGTGGATTTGGTACCATATCTATAGTTGTTGTAGATAAGTTGTCAGACAGCAGCTTAATATCAAGTTCTCTTCTAAGAAGCTGGTAAAAATTATTATAGGTAAAATTACCGTAAGATCTTTCACAGGGGGATTTTTCAATATAATAAAAAACAACCTTGCTCCATTTCATTTTCCCGTTCTCATCATAGTTAGTTCTACCGCTGGTATCATCATAGGAGGACATAAAAGATATTGCCTGATTGCCGGCTGTAGGATAAGAATCTTCTACCATTACACTGTTAATTGCACTGCCCCGTATTTCTCTCTGTATCCTTATCATGGTAATCTGAGCACTGTGCTTAACATCAATTTGTGATTTGACTTTAAGCCAGCTTTTTGCAGCAATAGTATAAATGTAAACTACTAATCCCAGAAGCATAGTAAAAATTGCAAGGGCAAGCATTATTTCTAACAAAGTTAAACCTTTAGGTTTAGAAAAATTCCTTTTCGCCATAGTAAACTCCTAATCTCTTTAAAACTGGCCATTTCTTTATGATATTATATCATGTAATCACTTAATAGTAAATAAAATATATATTTTTGAGAGTTAAATAAATTATATTCTCACAAAATCCAAAAAATTTAAAATAAAATTAATTTTTACGACAGTTAATTTTTCTGATAAAATATCAAATACTCCAATGGAAGCAGTCTTTACGTAAGTATCTTCACCCATTACAATAAGCTTTCCATCGTCGGAAAAAATAGCTTTACGAACATTAAAACCTATATATTTCTGGGACATAAGAGAAGTAAAATCTTCATCTATCTTAAAGGCTTCTATAGAACCGGGGTTACCTGTAATAATATAAAGCTGTCCGGAGTCTTTCGGATTAAACATGACATTTACCGGATCTCCGTTAACAGTTATTTCTTTGAGCCTTTTACCTGAAACTATATCCAGAACTGCAACTTTCCCCTTACCGGAAAGACATACATATACTGTATCCGTGTCTCCTGCAGCACCTCCGGGTTTTGCTCCGGTAAATCTCAAAACATTTTTTATTAAAAAAGCTTTAGTATCAAAAACAGTCACATTTTCATCTCTTTCACATGTTATAAAAAGTCTGTCTCCTGAAAGAGAGAGAGATGCATATGACGGCCCTCTTTCAATTTTAGCCGGACTTTTAAATTCTTTAAAGTTTTCCACTCTGATGAATGACAAATCACTCTGTACAGAATTAAGAACATAAATAAGACTTTCGTCTCTGGAGAGTAAAATACAGGAAACACCTTTCGTCAGTTTTTTCGTCCTGAGAATTTTCCCTTTATCCAGATCTATTTCATAAAGATTTGAATCTGAAGGACTGAAGGTGTAAAGGGTACGGTTCTTTTTAGAATAGACAACCGGGCCTGCATTAAACGGTAAAGTAATGTAATCGTCAAACTTATTATTACTGAGGTCCAACTCTCTAATAACCCTGTCCAGACCTGATGTGAGGTAAAGAAAATTGCCTTTCCTTGGTAATGTAGAAATAAAACTAAAAGTAGCACTGATAGAATAAACAAAAATTGAAACAATAAATACTATTGCAATTATTCCATACCATGAAGCAATTAAGGGATTTCTTGCCTTAAAATCTGTTACTATTTCATCAACCTTTTCCTGTGATATTGCAGGAGGAGGAGTTTCTTCTTTTGCTTCTTCTTCCTGTTTTTTTATCTCTTCTTCCTTCTTTTTCAATACGGAAGAAAGATCAAGCTCATGGAGATCCATTTTTCCCATAAGTTTTTTCACTGCATTTATATCAGGCCTGTCATCAGGGTGAACTGCGAGACATCTGTCTATAAACCTCTGAACATTTTCAGAGACAAACCTCTTGTGTTTTCTCAGAGGTTTGAACTCATAGGGATGTTCCTCCGGGTCAACCCCTGTAAGCATATAATAAACTGTTACACCTAAAGCAAAAATATCTGCTTTCGTATTGGTAAAATCCACTCCCCTCTGTTCGGGAGCAGCATAACCGATGGTACCGCGGCTTGCCATAGTTCCGTCTTTTTCCTTATCAAAAAAACTTCCTATACCGTAATTTATAAATTTTATAGAACCATCAAGAGCCATCATTACATTTGAAGGTTTTAAATCACCGAAACCTACAGGAAAAGGTTTTTTGTTGTGAAGATAATAAAGGGCATCACAGATCTTTTCCATTATGCCGAAAGCAGTCTTCATAGCAATAGGTGCTCCCTCTTTTGAATAGACTTTGAGTAATTCCTCAAGGGTATTGCCTTCTATATAGTCTGTTACAATAAAAAACCTGGCACTTTTATCTTCTTCAAACATAGAAAAATAATCATATATTTTTGTAAGGTTCGGATGGTCCACATCATTGAGGAAAGAGGTCATTCTCTCCAGGCGTTTTACTGTATCACAGATAATTTCTTCTGTAACACCTTCCCCGGAAATATACTGTATTTCTTTTATTGATTTTATATATTTTTTTTCATCTTTTTCCCTGAGATCCTTTACCTTATAAAGAACGCCGTTTATATCTTCGGAAAGCTTATCTAAAATTTCATAATGTTCAGAGAGGATTTTTCCTTCTTCGAAAGACTTCAGGACAGGTGTCCCTTCAGGTTTTTTCATGTAAGATGAAATTTTTTTCTCTTTCCAGTCAGAAGGAACCAGGTCTTCCTGTTTAACATGTCCTGATTCAGATGTAGGGAGTGCATAATCTTCTGCAAGATCTATGTAGCTTTTTTCCTGATCCTGTTTATCATCTGCAGTTTCTGTGACTTTTTTTTCTTCCGGAGTTTCTGATTGTATTTCCACAGGCTGTTCAATATTTTTCTTCTGTACTTTTTTAATTATAATTTTTCTTTTTTTGCCATCAGGACGGGCTTCTAAATACTCTTCAAGTTTATCCTTCGAAAGCCTTCTTGTAACAACATTTTTAGCAATTTTAGACGAAGAAGATTTTTCTTCTATCTTAATATCATCTTCTACAGATTCTACAACTGTTTCATTTAAAATTTCTCTTTCAATAA
>Ga0351856_1124_pt1 | contig 15554 bp, 15 predicted proteins | sample BONcelHFGM3001D8_FD_206798 | JGI IMG/M metagenome (GOLD analysis project Ga0351856, IMG submission 206798) | Enriched cells from coal bed in the Powder River Basin, Montana, United States - BONCAT cells FGM rep2 HSBNCT.FGM.300.1.D8 ... | reverse complement strand
GGATAAACGGCCAGGACAACCGGCACGGCGTCAAAGGACGTCATCTGTGTTGGCGTATTTCCTGCATCCACGTACAACATGGTGGAGCCGCCGCCGTCCAGGTTGAGCCCATGGACGATGGCTAGATCGGACAACGTCAGGAAGCTGCTTAACTCGCTCAGCGTTAAGCCAATTAATGAGGTTGCCATCAACAATATTCGGCCCGATGAGTCCTGCGCAACAACCGTACGCCGCGAAACATCCGTATCTGAGAGATTATTGTAACTGGCCTGGCCGTTCGTCACGAGCATTGGAAAGGCTTGAATGCCCTGTTCCAGCGGCTCGCCTCCGTATGGCTCGGCAATCAGCGAGCGCACGCGCGGCTCGCCGCCGACGCTCTGGAACATGCCGCCGCGCCCACTCAGCGATTGCCCGGACGCGACGCCGTCGCTGACGACCATGCCAATCGCCAATCCCTGGGGGTCGAAGAAGTTGGCGTTCACAAAGGCGGCCGCGCCAGAAAGCGCATCGCGCCAGCCGGACAGGCCAAGTCCATTGCCGGGACGGTAGTGGGCGCGAAAGGTGTAATAAGCGGGGTCGATACGCACGACGACGAGTTGTGTGAGCGCATTGTTGGGCCTGGGCGCATAGGCGCGCCGTTCCAAACCAGGGGCCAGGGAAACCCAACCGGCTGTGTCTATGGGGGCAGGCTCAGGCGTTGCAGTGGGTGTCGCGGGTACGGAGATGGATAGGGTGCAGCCCAGGGTCAGGCTGACCATTGCCAGCAGCCACACTCGAACGTGCAGCGAACGTGAAGGCCACACGCGCCCTACTGCGCCCCGAAAATGCACGGGCATGAAGACCGTAACTCCTTGGAAACGTGCGACTTTGGCCTTGAAGGGGGCCGGGTTGCGTGCTATACTCTAACCCAGAATTTGCAATTGATAAACGGGCGCATAGCTCAGTTGGTTAGAGCGCACGGTTCACATCCGTGAGGTCAGGGGTTCAAGTCCCTTTGCGCCCACTTGTGTATATTCGGGTCTACCTCCATAAAGGTAGGCTCGTTTGTTTTATGCCCCAGGACGACGTGGTAGTCCGCCTTGAGTGTGAGCGCGACTACCTGGTCGTCTTCGACGTAGATGCGATCCACAATGAGCTTAACCAGTTCGTGTTGACGCTCAACGTCCCCCTCACATGCCTCCCAGTAACGAGTGAAGTTTTCCAGTAGATCAGCGGCGGATTCGAGTTCGTCCTGCACCGGGGATAGCTTTTCGAATTCCTGCTGGAGTTGCAGCCGCTTCTCCATGTAGTCCTGCTTGTCGGGGATAAAGCCGCTGTCCCAGCGGAAATCCATGCGTTCGATGGTCGCGCGAATATCGGCCAGCCGTTCTTCCAGCTTCTTCTCGCCGAGTAGCTCACTCACCGTCTTGAGAATCGTGGCCTGCCAGTCGGCGGGCGGTTGCAATTCGGATAGGATGCCGATGACCTGCCGGTCAAGGGTATCCATCCGCACGCCCCTTTGTGGGCACTTGAAGCCAGCGCGGCGAGTCGAGCAGCGGTAGTAGGTGTTCTCGGTGCCTTTCTGCCGCTGGCAGAACATCCGGCCCCAGGAGGGGAAATCGGAGTTTTCCGGTGGGTTGGAGCAGCAGCGGTTGCAGTACACCAGGCCGCGCAGCACGTATTGCTGATAGTTCTCTGGTGGTTGGCGGTGGTAGCGCCGCTTATCACGGGCGGTCTGGCATTTCTCGAACAGTGCTTCATCAATGATCGGCTGGTGCTTGCCGTCATACCACTCGACGGGGGCGGAGTAGTTGCGGCGGCCATCGGCGTTGCGTCGTGTGGCCTGATAGCGGACTTTGCCGATGTAGAGCGGGTTGCGGAGAATGTCCTGGATCGTGTCGCGCGCGAAAACGCGACCCGTTTTGCTCTTGTAACCGTGTTGATTGAGGAGCTTGGCGACAGCAGAGTAGCTGTATTTTCCGGTGGCATACGCCTCGTAGGCTATGCGCACACCGATAGCTTCATGCTCGTCGATGACCAGTTCCTTGCCCTCGCGCCGGTAGCCGAAGGGTGCTTTGGTGTTGTGATAACCCTGGACGCTTTTCTCGTGCCGTCCCTTGGCGACCTCCGCCGCGAGATTACGCGAATACCACTCGGCGACGCTTTCCATGATGCCTTCGATCAGCGCGCCAATTGGGCCGTCACTATCTTCGCTTGGCTCGGTGACGGAGTAGACCTTGATGTTGTAGTCGTAACGGAGCAGGGACTTAATCGCCAGCGCGTCGGTGCGGTTGCGGGCGAAGCGGTCGAACTTGTGAACGACCAGGGCGTCGAACTGACTTTTGCGGGCGTCCTGGCGCATCCGCTGAAAGGCCGCGCGCTCGGTGGTTCGACCCGATAGCCCCTCATCGATGTAAATCTTGACCAGGTGACCGCCCTGGCCCTGAACCCAGGTTTGAATGGCGCGTTTCTGCGCATCGATAGAGTAATTGCCGACTTGTTCTTCCGAACTGATGCGGACGTAGGCGGCGAAACGGATTATCTCGGACACGGTATGTGCCTTTCGCTGTTTCACACTCGTCTTGGGATGTAGTAACTGGGTGAGCCGCTCATCCAAGGGCGGCGCGACGAAAAACCGAACTTCTCGAACTGGATTAGTGTTTCGCGCTATGGGTTGCTGTCGATCATGCATATGCTCCTTTCACTGTGTCAAACAAAAAAGTCGCCAACCGCTGAAATCAGCGATTGACGACTGAGGGGGCGAACAGGTAGAGTCCCGCCTTAGCCACCATGCTGCTAGTACCAGCTTGGTCGGTCAGCGCTCGGTCGGTGCTCCAACACCTTCCGGGCGCGTTTTGTTAATACGATAATACGCGCTTTTCTGGCGTCCTCCAATTTAGTGAATAATTACGCAACTTGTATTTCGCGGCTGATCCCTTCCTGTAGCGTTGTTGTGGAGGGAAGAGCAGGGTGGTCAGGCCGAAGAATAGCCGTAGCCACCATGTCAGATGTGGGCGGCGGAGTTGATATTTCAGGAGGTGTTGCTCGGTGTCTGCGAGCAGCATCTGATAGTGCGCTCGTGGCCCGGTCAGCCGCTTCCGCACTGTCCACTGGATGAGACGTTCCAGATCAGCGCGACGGTGCTGATAGCGCCAAAAGGCGCGCACATCTTGCCACGTCAGCAGACAGGGATACCAACGGCTTTGAAAGTTAAGCCTCGTAATCTTTAATGTCATTGAGGCGACTCTACAAGGAGTCGCACCTCGAGTCAACAAGCACTTTAGAGGGCTATTTATTCCACAATTCTTTGAGGAAGTTCAGCACTTTTTGAAACAACGATGGCGAACTTTGCTGCTTTTGCGGTTCTGACTTCGCTTGTGGTTGGTCGGTCTCGGTTGCGGTTGTCGCTTCAGGTGGGGTAGGGGTGTCAATGACCACGGTCTGTACCGACGCTGGTTTGATGTGTCGAGCAATGCCAGTTGACACAATTTGTGGCAGCGATGACCAGCGATAGGTCGGAAAGCGCTGCCCCGTTCTGGCAGCCAGTTCGTTCGACCAGTCGCCTGGTTGGCAACCGTTTCCGGCGCGAATCTGAAAGTAGTACGGCGTGTTGCTTTGCAAGGCGTAGACATCAACGGACACGACACCAGTGACGTTGTTCGTGAACTCGAACCCGTATTCTTCTGATCCCGAAGTTGTCCCATAACTGACAAAGTAGCGATCCCACTGACCGGAGCTAGGGCTGAAATAGAGCGTCAGGCTGTCTGTTCCAGGATCGATCTGAAACAAGTCAGGCGCTGATGCGGGCTTTTCAGCCGTACAGGTCGGGTCAGATGGCTTGGCTGATCGAGGTGAGCGGGAAGACGACTTGGAGCCGGATGAGCTAGAGGGAGTAGCGCTCGGTGAAGGCGTTGGGCTGGTCTGTCCAACGTTATATTTCCCTGCTCCGTATTCACCCTCGCCGTAGTTGGCCGCGTAAATGTGGGCTGGTAGCGTCAGCATCAGTAGCGAGCAAAGGGAAGCGAGAGCCAGGAGCCTTATTTTCATTACTACTTGTATAAAGAAATGCATAATCTTACAATCAGGATACGTAATATAATATTAAAGTGCAACATATGTTTGGCGGACTCGGCTTTCAGGAACTTTTGGTCGTCTTGGCAATCGTGCTGGTTCTCTTTGGTGGCAAAAAACTGCCCGAACTGTCCCGAAGCATCGGTGAGTCACTGCGCGAAATCCGCAAGGGCTTGGGTGGTGATGAGGACACCGCAAAGAAGGACTCGACCAAGAAGTAGCCGTTGGTTTGCTTATGTCTACCCGCTCCCATGAGCGTCAATCGTTTCGAGAACATCTGCTAGAATTACGCACCCGCCTGCTGTTTACCCTCGTTTTTCTCGCTCTTACAACCATCATTGGTTACTTCATCCACGATCACATTCTGAACGTATTGATCCACCCGTTGGATCAGCCCATCTACTACAGTTCACCGGCAGGGGGCTTCGATTTCGTACTCAAGCTCAGCTTTCTCTTCGGTTTCCTGGCAAGTATCCCGGTCGCAACGTTTCAGGCGCTTCGCTTTGTAGAACCCGTGTTACCGCACTTCTCACCCAGGTACCTCGCGCTGATGTTCCTCAGTTCATGCCTGCTGCTGGTCGCGGGGATGGCCTTCGCTTATCTCGTCAGCCTACCCGCCGCGTTGTATTTTTTAGGCTCCTTCACGTCCGAGGGCGTCCAAGCCCTCATATCCGCCGGCGAATATTTCTCTTTCGTGACCCGCTACCTGCTCGGTTTTGGCCTGCTGTTCCAATTGCCGCTGGTGATGCTGATTCTCAACTCAGTGCAGCCGATTCCCACGCGCAAGCTCATGAGTTATCAGCGCTGGGTTATCCTGGTCAGCTTCGTGATTGCGGCTTTTCTGACACCTACCCCTGACCTGTTCAACCAACTGTTGATGGCAGTGCCGCTCATGCTGCTCTATCAGGTGACGGTTGGTTTGCTCTGGATCGTCAACCGAAAGGCATCGTCTACTGCTTGACGCCACCGAGAGCGTTCCCTATATTGACTATAGTATTGCGATTATTATGAACGCCCGATTGTTCTCTGAATTGCTAGCCAAAGAGATGTCACGCAAGGAGTTTCTCCTACATGTGGGCATCCTTTTTTTGGCAATCACCGGTATCACACACCTACTTAACACAGTGAGCGACCCGAATGTCGGTCGCAAGCGCGTCAGCGTAAAGGGCGGCTTTGGCGCTGGCCCGTATGGCGTATAGGCAAAGGATTTTATGGCACGACTACCGACACCTGGAGGGGACGACGGAAACTGGGGAATACTCCTCAATGAATTTCTGGAAGTCGAACACAATGATGATGGCACTCATTTGGATGCCTCGACATCACAGAAAGGTGTCGTTGAACTCGCAACTGCCGCTGAAGTAAACGGAGGATTAGATACTTCACGCGCTGTCACGCCTGCCACGCTGTACACGACACAAACGCTCACTGACGACGAAACCATTTCCTGGGATGTATCACTAGGCGTTATGGCAACAGTCACTCTTGGGGGCAACCGCACGCTTGCCAACCCCACGAATCTCATCAATGGGGCGACATACCTGCTCATCATCAAACAAGATGCAGAGAGCAACCGAACCCTGGATTTTGGAGATGCTTATAAGTTTTCCGCTGGGGAAGTGCCAACGCTCAGCGCCGATGCCAACGCTATCGACATCATTGCCTTTTTATGCGATGGAACCAACCTTTATGGTTCCTTCCAAAGTAACTTTAGCTAACCATGCCGATCCAGACACAATTCCCAACTACATTCATGATGCAGATTAGTAACCAAACGCCCATTGTATGGTTACTCCGCGATGAATTCTCTGCGAATGAAAGCGCGCCCATTATGTCGCCGCGTGCCAGCAGTCTCCTTATTGATCAAACCCCTACGCGTGAGTTTTCGATCTCCGATCAACGTGCTACTACTGTAATGACAGCGAATGACTTTACAATCCCTTATCTTCGCAGTGGACAGGTTACTCGGATGCGGGGACTAACCCTCGGAGCACGGATGCATATTGCAGGGGGCTTCCCGACATTGGGATGGCACAATACTGCCGTGCCTCCCGGTAGCACGAATGTGGAAAACGGGATCATCTTTTTATCAACGAGCATCCGCGCCCGAAATACTAACTCCGACCCCACAATTGAAACCGGGCTTACGGATACCGAGATGCAAGTGATACTTGTGCAGCTGGAGACGGGATGTGACATCTTGCTCAAAAGTGCTACAGATTTTCCGACTTGGACGCATGTGTGGCGTGGGCAGGAATTCAGCAGCAATCCTTATGCAATGTATATACCACATTCAAATGGCAGATGGATCGACAATTTTTCAATTGCTGAGGTCATCAGTTGGTCACCAGAGTCAGTTAATATTACCACCCCAACAAGCGATACAATGCACTTCGCTACGACTAATGGTGAGCACGCCATAAGATTTAACGTTCCTGTAGCACCGATATCGGGTCAGCGAATTGGCGTCAAATTTAGAATCCAAGATGTGAACAACTATTGCTTCGCCTATATCGAGCGAAATAGTGGCAATACCACCTGGGATTTGAATGTAAACGTAATTGAAGGAGGCATAGCGGGGACGCCTACAGCACTGTCGACCAATATCAACCCCGCTGTGGATGCAATCAAGGTGCGAACAAATGGCGAGTCTGTACATGTGCTTTATAGGCATTCCGGAACAACTTGGGTACCATCAACGGTGCAAAACATCAGTGAACTTTCTAACGAAAGAAGTATCGCTGCGTACGCTGATGCAGGTGCGTTGTTTGACTTACAGAGCATTCCGCGGACTTCATTACACTACGCAGTTCTTGAGGAGTTTGACCTTTTAAAAGCGTAGGCGGCGGTGAGCCGCCTGTAAACCTCCAAGCCGTCATCAACGCAGGTGCCGGTGGCACAGTTATCCTGACTCAGGATTATGACGTGCGTACCACAATCACGATACCTGACAACACAACTATATCAGGTGAGGGTTGCGTTATTCGTGCTCATGATTTACTTATTGTTTTTGAGTTGGGTGGTTCAACAGGTGTGACGATCAAAGACCTAATCATCGACGGTGGAAACACCTGTAGTCGTGCTGTCGCAGTAAGTGCGGCTGAAGCGAATTCGCTTACGCTTCGAGACTGCGAACTCAGGAAGTTTAGGGCTAGCGCCTTTCGTTCTTCACTTGCTGTCAATGGACTCATATTGGTTGATAACTACGTACACAATATTGGCGGTGAGGGCGTTGTAACCGGCTTCTCACCAAACTTCGCATACAACTGCGAGATTTTCGGAAATAGAATTGAAACGATTGGGGATAATGCGGGTGACTGGGCAGTCTACATTAGCAGCGCAGGCGAACAATTAAATATCCACCACAACATAATTCAAGACTGTATAGGCGGTATCAAAGTCAGTATTGGATCAGGCACACAGCCAGATGCAACACTAGATGCAAACGAGATTTCGACCACTGAGCAAGCGGGTATCGTTGTCGGAAGAGTCACCCTAGCTACCGTATCAAACAACCATGTTATCGCACCACGGACGGGGATAAACATTGAGGCAACAGTAAGATCGGTGTTCATTATGGGGGGGGAGGTGACAATTACGACGGACGAGGTAGGGGATTCTTTTGGCATTATCCTTGGTGACGGAGCAATAGATGTCACTATCGATAGTGTGACGCTTAGGCGTGATAACGATACCTATGGATTTGGCATCGCCATGCGCGAAGTTGATGGTGTGCTGATAAGAAACTGCCACATTGCAGGGTTCTTGTACCCAATAGGGCAATACAGCAGTCAATACCTAACGAATGTTCGTATTGAAGACTGTCGATTGGTAGGAGCGGGATCAACCGGCGCTGGTTTGAGTTTCAAATATGTTGACGGACTGTACGCTTCTAGGAACATAGTTGCGGATGTGCAGTTTTTCCTCAATCTTGAAGGGACTCCACACGTCTCTAACACCGAGATTGCCGAAAATGTCATTAAGTCCTATTGTCAGAATTGGGGACGGGTCACAGGCGCAATTGCGGTGTACATTCACGATAACGTGTCCTACGCACCCATACCGGACGACTGGTTTGACATATCAGGTAATGTGACTCTCGAGAGTAACACGGTGTTTCCCTGACTTGTACTATCGGCAACTTACTAATGGACAACCGAAATAGACTTCGCCTAACCAGATGAACGCCGGGTAGGGGCACGGCATGTGTTACCCGCTGTGGAATCCCGCAGATTCTATTGAGAGGGCATCTGAGATGGGCGCGTTGTGAACCCCTCACCCCGGCGCTGACGCGCCACCCCTCTCCCACTCCGGGGTGAGGGGGACTTGTAGCCGACGTTTCGCGTTGCTAATGGGCATCTTTGGGCCAAAAAACAGCTTCTCAGATGCGCTCTGAGGTTATCCATAAGTTCGACTATGCACATGGCAACTCTTAGTTCAGGCATCTCGCCGAGGAAGAACTTATCAAAACCTACCAGACTTTTCGAATGTCGTGAAAACACCCGACATTCGAAAAACCAGACGTTGATTTTGAACTCAGCGAGAACACGGTAAAAGGATATTCATTGAGATGTGCAAAGTCGAGATAAGGGTCTGTAGACAAATAACTTTCCGAAATTGCGTTGCGCATCGATCCGCCATGTGCGGATGGACAATCTTAACGTTGCGATTGAATCAGAAACTTATTCTTTACAAACCATGAGCGAACTGGATGCGACGATTCCACCCTTCCTCGCAAAGCACTGGAGCGTTTATGCTGATATTGAGTGCGTTCCGTACTCTTCAAATTGCTAATCCGCACAAACCTCCGCCAGCCATTTTTCAGTTATAGTGGACCATGCATACTCGCGCTCAATGAGTGCGCGACCATTTCTCCCCAGTCTATCACGAAGTGCTGGATCGTTTAGTAGGCGGATCATGGTAGAAGCAAGCGCTGACGGATTTTCTGGCTCCGTTGCAAGGCCTACCTGCTCAGATTCAATGAGTTCCGCTGCTTCGCCTACACCAGCGTAAATGACTGGTACAGCGCAACTCATTGACGGGAAAATTTTTGACAAACGCATATATTTGGCGACATCAATGTTGCGAAGCGTAGCGACCGACGCATAGGCTACGGAGTAAAGCCGCGCCATTTCATCGTAGAGCGATGAGCCAAATACAACATTGTCTAGCTGATACTCGTTCGCTATCGCTTGTAACCGTGAGCGCTCCGGACCACTACCAACCATGAGAATGACAACATCTTCCCGATCACGTAACAGACGCGCAGCCTCAATCAGCGTATCCAGCCCATGGTAGTATGCATGTGTTCCAACGTAAAGAAAGACTTTTTTTCCGTGTAGATTCCACCGGTTGAGCATATCCACGTCAGGGGAGGTAGGGCGTAAGAAGGTAGCATCCGCTCCGTTGGGTAAAAAGGAGATCTTCGAACGCGGAATCCCACGTTCGGTAAAGTGATCAATGAATCGATGTGTTACGGTTGAAACCGAAAAAGCTTGTCTCAGAAACAAGTTTTCCATCCCCAATGCCGTACGCAAGATGATCTTATTACTCATAAAGCCCATTTGTTTCGCAACATCGATTTGCAGATCAGGGATGTTATAGATATAGGGCACCCGTCGAAACCATTTCATAATGACTCCAACAATCCCCAGCGAAAGTGGCTGAGATTCAATGAAAATCATGTCTGGTCGACGTTCAACCAGTACCACCAACAATGCGATAAAGGTAAAGGTCAAATAGTTCAACAGGCGGGCTCGCGCCGATTTCCCTGTAGCAGCGTAAATCCATCTCCGTCGAACAGGGATGCCGTCAATAACTTCCCTTACCTGCCAACGACCTTCATAGCCAGCAAACACCTTCCCAACTGGATAATTGGGCATGGCTGTGAGCACCTCGATCTGGATTCCATGTCGCTGAAGTTCCTGAGCTAGAGAGTGCAATCGTATCTGTGGTGCACCAATTTCTGGTGGGTAATACTGTGTTAAAATTAACCAGCGTTGATTCGTCTGAGGGGCCACGATAGTCCTTCATACAGCACATTTGGATTTGAGATGTGATCGAGATCTAGCCGTACGAGATCCAGTATGGTTACTGGATGATTGAGAGTGGAAAACAACATGTTAAATTCCACCCGATTTTGGGTGATGATTACCACTTCGCAGTTAGCAAGTGCTGAATCGAGGTTTGTACAAAGAACGTGCTCAATCTGAGGCAATTCACGTTCCAAATACTGGCGGTTGCTGCCTAGCATACGAGCAAATTGCACATTTGGATCGTAGATAGTTAGGTCAATGCCGTCACGCCACAACTCTCGCACCAGCTCAAAAACAGGACTCTCGCGCAAATCGTCGGTCCCTGCCTTGAAACTTAAGCCCAATATCGCAACTCGCTTTGCGTTCATTTCATGGATGCGTTGCCTCACAGCCTGGATCTGTTGTTGGTTGCTTGGAAGGATTGCATTGAGGATCGGGATTTTGATGCCCAGTCGCTCGGCTTGGTATGTTAGAGAGCGCAGGTCTTTAGGCAGGCATGAGCCGCCGAAAGCAAATCCAGGTCGAAGATAGGCTGAGGATAAATTAAGTTTGGTATCTTCACACACAAGTTCCATGATAACGTGACTATCTAAACCAAAGGCCGTTGCAATGCGCCCAATTTCATTGGCAAAGCCAACTTTTAGCGCGTGGAATGCATTATTGACGACCTTCAATAGAGAAGCCTCATCCATGTTTATCCGACGAATAGGTGCGTCTACATCCTTATACAGATTGCTGACGATATCACCTGCTCGAATATCGTGTTCGCCAATAACAGTGTAGGGTGGTTGGAAAAAGTCATTGATGGCGTTCGCTTCGCGGAGAAATTCTGGGTTTGTCGCCACACCGAAATCCCTACCGGCGCATTTACCGGACGCTTCCTCCAACGCCGGAATCACGATGTGTTCCATAACGCCTGGATTGATCGTACTTCTCACAACTACTACATGATAGTGATTGTTGAGCCGTAATCCCGTACCAATGTCATAAGCTACCTTTCGGAGGTAGTCGAGGTTGGCACTGCCACTTGTGTTACTAGGGGTTCCCACACATATTAATGACACGTCAGTTGTTGCCACGTATGGTACGCCATCTATGGTGGCCCGTAGGTTTCCCGCTCCTACAACGTTCGCGACAATCTCGTTAAGCCCTGGTTCTACGACGGCACTGCCGCCAGTATTGAGGGTGTCAACTTTGAATTGGCTTATGTCAACACCAATAACGTCATGGCCAAGTTTGGCAAAACAAGCAGCAGAGACTGTGCCCACATAGCCTAATCCCCACACAAGAATTCTCAAGACCTGCATCCCTTCTCATTAGCCGGTAGCACGTAGGACAATTATTTGCCCCGGTTGATCGTGAAATAATCCATCACCCAGTCTCACTCCCGCATAAAACACAGGATACAACGGAAGCCACCACTTTGTATGGCGAACGAAAATCTGGCGCAATTGACCAGCAATATGTGAATGGAAAAAGGACGTAGTGGTCTTATCGTCGTAGGACAGCTTGTTGCGTTGAAATAGATCATACATTTCGCTAACTGTGAAATATCTCGTGACACGATGTTTGTGGCGATGCCAATCCCTAAAGCCTTTTGACGAATTCTCGGGCAACAGGCTGTCCACAGATAGCGCGACCGTACCACCCGGTCGCAATACGCGCCGGATTTCCTGCATGGCCATTTCTTGATCTGCGAAGTGCTCGAAGCAACTAATGCTCATGATTTTCGAGAAATACTCATTCGGGTAAGGAATCGCTTCAGCTGTACCTTGGTGATATGTTACTCGGGGATGGATAAACATCGTTTCAGCGTATCTACGCAGTTCGTCATCTGGTTCTAGTCCTACCACAATTTGGCATCGCTTCGCAAGACGTCTTGTCCAATATCCATCGCCACTGCCAATATCCAACAGCGTGTCATTCGAATTTAGGTTCAGCATTCGATGCAACGTAATGAATTCACGTTTTCTGTTAAGAGTAAAGATACTGCGCGAGGCGCGGTTTACCTTATCGAGATACATGTGCTTCCTTCTCGAATAACAGTCATTGAATACATAGCATTTCGTCAAGTACTAAATCTGGTGAGGCCGGCGAGTGATATATTCGATTACTTCACGGCCTTCGTTTGCCACTTGCCAACCTTGACGTTCGTATAGACGTCGGGCTGCTAAATTGTCGCGATATACTGTCAGGCGTATCTCATCCCCACCACGTTCCCAGACTGCGGCTTCAAAGGCACCAATGATCTGTCGGCCAATTCCGTGACCACGCTCACCACTAGTTACACCAATGCCGACAAGCTTGTAGGCTAGGTTGCTCGCACTCGGACTTTGATTTAATTGAGCATTCGCCGCTCGGCCAAGCAAGTTGATGATACGGCCGGGTATCTGGCGAAGAAAACGGTAGCGGAAAGCGACGCACGGATGAGTTAGTATACCTAAAAGCATTGGCCAGAAAAGTTCTCGGTTTAGTGCATAACCATAGCCTGCTGATGCACCAAAGACGTAACCAACCAACCGATTATCAATAATATAAACCAAGTTAATAGCATATGGGTAAAGTGTGAACCAACGCAGGAAAGCTAATAGGTAATTATCGCCAATAGATGTCCCTACTGTTCTGGAGAATACTTCCTTGTGTATCAAAATTAGATTGGGCAGATCGTCATCCTGCATGGCACGAATAATGGGCGATTGTTGGTTCATACTCTGGGGTTAAGCACCTGCTCGTACAACAGGATCACTTTATGCGCTTGAGTGTGCTGTTCTAGGCTGACAATTGTATGGACGCTTTTGAGTCGCTGAGGGACAGTCAACACTTGAATTAGGCCAGCAGCAATAGTCTCTGGCTTGTTATCTTCACAAAGTACGCAACCTGCGATGCCACTGATTCGTGCTCGTATATCGCCTACATTTACAGATATGACCGGAAGATTGCATGCTAGAGCTTCCTTAATAACATTAGGAGAGCCTTCATTGGAAGATGTGAGGATTAGCGCATCACAAGCATTCATGTAGACAGGTACTTCTTCGGCAGGACGGTTGGTCAACACAATCAAGTCTAGATCGGATAAAATCTGCCGAGCATAATCACAGGCAGCTTGGGCAAGATCGAGACGCTTAATTCTCTTTTGGGGATCGCTTGTTACAAAAAGAACCAATCGTTTATCCTGCGGCAACCCCAATTGGGAACGGGCCTTATGTTTATCGCTAGGATGGAATAACTCTAGATCAATGCCGCTGGGGACAACGTGATAATCATGCCTAAATAATTGTTTTCCAAGATGGTCCGAAACAACAATCACTTCATCAACGAATAGAGATATCGACCGGCTAATCAGCCGAAGAAATAAATATTTTATTGTAGCAACAGGTGGTGAACCTGCGGGAGCCTTAGCTTCGATGTCGCTACCACCGTATGTAATGATCACCGGAATCCGGTTTTGTGCCCTTGCCACCAAACCGCACTGTCCAAATCGTGCATGGATCAGATCATAGTTGTGCCTAGAAATTTCCTTACGCATTCGACTAATTGCTCGGATATATTTCGTCAGACTCCAGCCTCCGTCATAGATGAGTACATTGATGTCAACACCCCCTCGGCGAAGTGCTTCGACTTCACGTTTTACAAATGGCGCGATACTAGGATGCTCAGAGCTTGGCCACTGACTGGTAAGAAATAGCACCTTATAGGGGGGCACGGCTCGATTCGTAATCTTGTATTCATACATACTGTTTGCACATCTCAGCAACCTGAATATCGTTAGCTTGACGCGCTATTTGCTCATAAATCCCACAGGCCCGTGATGCCATCCTGTCAAAGTCATACATTTTCTCAACGAGCGCACGGCCTGCGTTACCCATCAAAGAGCGTCGTTCCTTATCGGTTGCCAGTCGAACAATAGCATTAGCCATCTGGATTGCATCATAATCAACCACAAGGCCGGTTTTGTTATGTTGAACTACTAATGTGCTGTCGCCAGCCGGAGTCGTGATTATCGGCAGGCTGGCAGCCATGGCTTCCAACAGAACGTTGGAAAACCCTTCATGATCAGACGGCAGTACCAACATGTCGGTACAACTTAGCAGACCTGGCACGTCGTGACGCTCACCGAGAAAGCATACTCCGTAAGGAAACAAACCTAAGGATTCCGCTTGACGCTGCAAGTCCACGCGACATGGGCCATCACCAATTACAATCCCCTGGATGTTCGAGATAACTTCGCGCGCTCGCGATAGCGCGTCTAGAAATCGATCTACTCGTTTCACAGCCGTGAGGCGTCCGACAAAAGTTACCCGAATATTCTGGTGCGGCACACTTGTGCGGCGACCGGCAAGAAGATCAACGTCGAATGCGTCGAGGTCAAGTACGTTGGGAAAGTAGTACAGTTTTTGTGGTGCAATGAGTCTGGATTTACCCAGTTCCTGAATCGCTTGGTTTGAGTTGACCAAAAGCGCAGTCGGAAGTTGCAGGCAAAGTCGTAGAGCAAGGCCACCTACCTTTTGCGCATTGCCAATGCTCGTGCGCATATTACCTACACTGATAGTACGTGTAAGTCTGCCTAGGATGCCTACATATAATCCAGAGTAAAGCTGACCGGATTGAATGACGTGTGGCTGCAATCGCCGTAGCTCTTGCCATAGTCCATTCAGCCGTGTCGCGTATGTGTTGGCCTTGATCCAGATAGGGGTGACGCCGGTTATGCTTGACATAGCCTCATAGTATTTGCCTTGGCGGAACGTGTAGACATGCACGTTAATTCCAGCATCGCCCAACGCACGGGCGAGGTAAATAAACTGCTTTTCGGCCCCTCCCATTGCCAAGCTTCCGGTGATAAGAGCCACTCGTAAAGGAGAATTCCTAACTATCACTAGTAACGACTTTTTAGAGTAGTGACTATTTGAGGAGAAGAAAGTCCAAGACCGGACTTCAAGCTTGCGCTCGTGCCGAGCAGTAACCAAAAGAATTTATCATATTGGCTATTACCAGTACAACTATTTATGAACCAGACAATCCAAACGATGCCCCATGTGACGACTAGTTGTCTGATCTTCAGATCGGCGTTGCATCGCAGTGCCGTCCAACAGCTGTACACTGAAGCTACAATTGCGCCTACGAGAAGCACAAACCCAACGACACCGTTCTCTGCCAATGTATTTAGGTAAGTATTATGTGCTGTAGATTGTAGCGTTCGTTCTATTACATTCCCTCTGAGATAAGCGGGCATAAACTCAGGATAATTGCCCACGCCAATACCTATAATTGGGTGATCCAGGAATATCTCATACGCAGCGTTCCACAGAATGAAGCGTTTTTCGTCATCATATCCGTCAGAAAAGCTTATATTAAAGCGATGTTCGATGCTCGATAGCAGGTCTAGTGGGAGAACACTTATGAGCGTGGCGCCTAACACTATGAGCACAACCGAGCGCTGAGAATTAGAATTAGAAGGGGAGCGAATAAACC
>Ga0351856_1094_pt1 | contig 15773 bp, 14 predicted proteins | sample BONcelHFGM3001D8_FD_206798 | JGI IMG/M metagenome (GOLD analysis project Ga0351856, IMG submission 206798) | Enriched cells from coal bed in the Powder River Basin, Montana, United States - BONCAT cells FGM rep2 HSBNCT.FGM.300.1.D8 ... | reverse complement strand
ATGACCGCCATCTCGGGCCTTTTGATGTGCAGCGCTCCGGTCGGGCAGACGGCCGTACATGCTCCGCATTCGCAGCACCTTTCGTCGTCCCGCTTGATACCCTGATCCACCGGCTCGACTACCACGCCGACGTCCAAGAGGTACTGCAACCCCTTTTCAAACTCCCGCCGGTGGTTTCCTTCCAATTCCAAAACGACCATGCCCTCCTTGCGGGGGAAAATCTGCGCCTTCAAGATATTGAAAGTCAAGTCAAAGTTTCGGACCAAGTTGGCAATGATGGGTTTATCCACAACGTCCTTGGGGAATCGCAAAACCAACATTCTGGAAAACATTTCCGGATACTCCTTCTTTTCGAAATTCCTTGCCACGAGGCAAGGAGAAATAACATTTCCATTTGAAATACCCAACTCTTTTTGTCAACCCCTATTGTCTACTTTCATCTATTCTACGTACAATGTCCTACAGGGATAAAAGGAGGAGGGAGAGATGCGTGTCGAGCAGGGAAACCGGTTCGGTCCGTTCGTGGCGGGACGGCAGACTGGGCCGGCGCGAACGACACCATGTGCCGAGAGGTGCTCGGTGGTGCTCTCCACTCGGGCGAACCCCTGAAAAAAGAAGGAGGAGAAGACATGGAGGGGAAGCAGATGGTACGAATCATCAGGGTTATTGCGGTCGTTCTTGTCATGCTCGCGTGGGGCCTTGCCGGTGTAGCGGTGGCCCAGGAGCGAAGCCCGTTGGCATCACCCATCATAATCAACCACAAGTGCACGGACCTGCCGAAGGTGCCCGACTACTGGATCCAGCAGGCCAAAAAGAAACTGCGTGTCGGCTATACTCATACGTCTCACGGGAGCCAGCTCGTGACCGGAATCGAGGCCTTCAGAGGGAAGCGGGGATCACTTTACTACTACACCGCTTCGGGCTGGGGAGCGGAGCCGGGGGTTTTCCTCAACGACTATTGGGCGAGCGATCACGCCGGTGACCTGGGGGAGAGGGGGGATCTCGCCTGGAGAGACGCGACCGTCACCATGCTGGGGCTTTCCGGCAACGATCGAAACGTGGTGATGTGGTCCTGGTGCGGAGGAGTGAGTAAGACCAACAAAGAGGGCATCCAAACCTACCTCGACGCCATGAATACCCTGGAGCAAAGCTATCCCAATGTGAGGTTCGTGTACATGACGGGCCATCTGGACGGGACCGGCGCGACAGGAAGATTGAACATACGTAACAATCAGATTCGCTCTTACTGCCGAAAAAACAATAAAATCCTCTTCGATTTCGCCGACATCGAAAGCTACGCTCCCAAGGGACCCGTCAATTTCATGAAGCGCATGGCCGACGACAACTGCGACTATGACAGCGATGGGAATGGGGATCTCGACAGGAACTGGGCCGCGGATTGGATCGCCGGTCACCCCAACAGCGCCCTGGCCCGGCTGGCGGGCAAATGTGGCGAGTGTCAGCATTCACAGCAGCTCAACTGCGTTCTCAAGGGGCGCGCCTTCTGGTGGATGATGGCACGGCTTGCCGGATGGGATGGATCTCCGGTGGCGGCCCCCTGACCGTGTCCCGAGATATCCGTCATGAAACCGCTTCAGCCGACAAGGGTGGCTCATCGTGAGAGGTCAATATCGGTGATCATGAGATGGCCATCCTTGTTTTTGATGGATTTAAAACATCCTTTTTTCTCGAATTCCTTCGCGAGGGTCGTCATTTTTTTGAAGGTCGTGTTCTTGATCTTGAATGATTTATCCAATTGCCTCATCTTATTGGCAATGGCGATCAACAGATGCTCCTCGCTTGGATCAAGGCTTACGAGGACTCTTTTGAACAGCTCCTCGGCGGTCTTATCCTTCGATCTCTCGGTCTCCTCATCCTTTTGAGGCTTTTTTTCTCCGCTTTTCATGCCCTCTTCCCTGGATTTTGTATCTTTCCTTTCCTTTTTGGGAATCGTCTTCTGGGGTTGAGGGAGCACAATGATGTTGTCGGTACAACTGGTGAAAATGGGCCGTTGAGCGTCGCCCGCCTGGGTAATCAGCCAGACTTCTTTTCCGAACTTCCTCAAGATATCCATGATGACCGAGAAGTCGGAGTCCTTGGTGACAAAGACGAACCGATCTATGGCGGGCTTATCCAGATACAGTTTTTCAAAGGCGTCGAGGCTGATGATCAAGTCTGCTCTATTCTTCTTTGCAGAGATATGAGGAGCTTCTCGAATATCGAAATTATGGTTGATCAATTGCTCTCTCAGCTTTGAGATGGAATTGGTGTCTCCACAGGCAAACTTTACCGCGAAAATATACTCTTCCGTGGCTTCCTTGTCTTCTTCGAGAATGATGTCTTGAAGCATCTTATCCAGGTCCAAAACCCCGGCGACATTTTCGAGATCGATATACACGGCGATGAATTTTCTCATGATCGTACTCTCCGGTATTCTTGAAGGTCGGTTTCATTCCCCACCATGATTTAACACAGCCTTTCTTCAAAGTTTAGACCTGAATCCATTCGTCTCCAGTTTTATTCATCGATGACCGGAGAGGCCTGAGGATTGAACGGGTTGATTCGAATCGCCAGGGAGTAAATATACGGGTAATTGTCTCGCAAGTGCTGCATGTATGTCAACCACTCCCGTACCAACATGCCGAACGCCCGCTGAATATCCCCCTCCAGATGCCGCACGTCGGAGGGCGGCAGGAATTCGATTCCTGTTCGCGCGTCCAACTCCTCGGTGAGATGGCAGACGGTCCAGAGCAGGCTGGTGAAGGCGTCATGCTCCAAGAGGTTTGGATTCTGAAGGAGGGCCAGCACAAAAGGCCGCTTGGAGACGAGGAATTGGTGCAATTCGTTCAGGTTCGATCTCTCGAAACCGAATCGGCATTCATAAGTTTCCACGAAAGCCTTTGCAGACCGAAAGCTCCCCTTGGGCCATTGAGGGCGTATGGAAAGATGGGCTTGGAGCTCGTCGAAATTGAGGCAGGTGCCTTTCATCTGGACCATCAATCCTCTGCCCACTTCGCTGAAGAAAGCTCCTATGACCATGTTGAGCTTCTGCATCATGGCTTGTTTTTCACGCTCGCTGAGAAGCTTCTCGATGATGACCGTTACGAGCAGAACCTGGACGGGCACGAACACGATGTCGAGGAAGAGGTAGAAGAAAAGGGTCTTTGCATCCCTGAATAAAAGGATGTGGAGAAGACAAAGAAAGGCGGATGAAAGGACAAGAACCAGGCTGATGGAGACTTTCCAGGACAAACGAACCATGTGACGCCCCTTCCACTGCTATGCGGGATTCCTCTGCACGACGGCAAGAGCTCACCACCCGGAGCACGCCGGCATCCAGGAGAGATGCCTTGATGCTCGTGAAATCCCTTTCGATTTAGAGCTCTTCGCGGTGGTCATCGTTTCTTGCGATTGGCCGAACCGCCACGCCACCGGAATCAGCCGTCGCCCGGATAAGCTAAACATGGACGGACCTGAATTCCAGGGTGTTTCCGCCCTCCGGACCTGCCGGTTCCACCCAGGGATGGGCAGTTCGCCTGACGGGAAAGGACCCACTGTTCGATTGACTTTGAGAAATGGGGTCGTTATAAACAATGCGTCAAAAACATTGTGTTACATTTTTTCATTCTGATCTGACTCATTGGAGGCAGCGGGGGGAGCCCACGAAGAGCGGTCGTAGCCTTTGTGGGTTGTTTTTTTGGATATCCAAACTTTTGAGGAGCCTATACAAATGGTTTGCCAACGCAAGATGTGGATCCCGGTGTTCATTGTTTCTCTTCTTCTCGTTGCGACATATGGAGCTTCGGTGTACGGGGCCGATGAGAAAGACCCCAAGCAGCAGAAAGTGGCCGAGGTGAATGGATCGGCCATCACACAGGGTGAGATGGACCAGGAAATGGGCCGATACGAGCAACAACTGAAGATGGCCGGCCAGACGGCTACTCCCGAGCAAGTGGGGGAAGTGCGCGAGAAGGTTCTCAAGGGATTGGTGGACCGGGAGCTTCTGGCTCAACAGACCAAGAAGCTGGGGATCGCCACCAGCGATGCCGAGGTGGATGAACAAATGGCCACGCTCAAGAAGAGGTTCTCCAACGAGGCGCAGTTTGCGGATGCCTTGACGAAAATGAACCTCACCGAAGTGCAATTGAAGGATGAGCTTCGCCAGGACAAGGCTATCCGCAAGATGATCGATCAGGAGGTCGCCGGCAAGGTCACCCTGACCGATCAAGACGTCAAGGCCTTTTATGACGGCCATCCCGAATTCTTCAAGACCTCTGAGATGGTCCGCGCAAGCCACATTCTCATCAAGGTCGATCCCAAAGCCAGTGAAGCCGATAAAGCCAAGGCACGCGAGAGGATCTTGGTCATCCAGAAGAAGGTCCAAGAGGGCGGGGACTTTGCAGCCCTGGCCAAGGAGTCTTCCGAGTGTCCGAGCAGCGAGAACGGCGGGGATCTCGACTATTTCGAGCGCGGACAGATGGTCGGGCCGTTTGAAGAAACGGCTTTCAGCTTGAAGCCGGGAACCGTGAGTGATATCGTGGAGACACAATTCGGCTATCATATAATCAAGGTGACGGACAAGAAGGAACCGGGCGTGACTCCCTACGAAGAAATAAAAGACAAGATCCAACAGCATCTCAAGCAGCAAAAAGTCACCGAGCAGTTGACCCTGTACGTGGATCAGCTCAGATCGCAGGCGAAGATAGAGACATTCATCAAGTAACTCAAAGGTTCAAAGTACGCCTGAGGCTCAAAGGGATGTGCTGTGAGAAGGCTTCCCTTTGGGCCCGATCCGTTGTCCTGATGATGTGGAATGATGCGGAAGCTCATGCCTGGGCACGCGAGGATGGCGCACGGGGATAAAGTGTGAGCTTGGTCCTTCGGTGCTGAAGATATCGCTGCGCAGAAGCCGAGCGTGAACGAAAAGCTAAAACGGGCTCTGAATTATGTCTGCTATGTTCACGGAAGTCGATCTCCGGCAGATGGCCAGTCTGGGAATCACCGAAAGCCAAGCTCTAGAGCAAATCAAGATCTTCCAAAAATCCACCGCTTTTGCCCGTCTCGCGAAACCCTGTACCTTGGGTGACGGAATCGCCAATATCTCGCCCGGTGAGATGGAGAGGTACGTCCAACTCCATCGAGACGCTGAGCTGAAAGGTCGCTTCGTCAAGTTCGTTCCGGCATCCGGTGCGGCCACCCGAATGTTTCAATCGCTTCTCAAGGTCTGCAATCGGGATGATTTGCTTCAATACGATCTGGTGCGCGAGTTGGCGGAGAAGGGAGACATCGCCTGCCGGGAAGTGGTGCGATTCGTTGAAGGGATCCGGTCTTTCGCGTTTTTTGAAGATCTGGCGGAATCCATGGCCAGGGATGATCTCGTCCTGGAATCCTTGATGGAGATGGGGCAATTCAGGCAAGTGCTCTTGTACCTCCTCACGGAGCAGGGCCTCAACTATGCGTGCCGACCCAAGGGATTGCTCAAGTTCCACCGATACTCCAACGAATGCCGCACGGCCACGGAAGAGCATCTGGTGGAGGCCGCGCATTATGCGAGAACGGGAAACGGAGTATGCCGCATTCATTTCACGGTCTCTCCCGAGCATAAAGAGGATTTCGAGCGTTTCTGCAACAGCGTGAAACCTTCCTACGAAGAGCGATGGGGAGTGCGCTACGAGATCTCTTTTTCATGCCAGAAGCCATCGACGAGCACCATAGCCGTTGACGCGGCCAATCGCCCGGTCAGGGACGGTGACGGTCGCCTGGTATTCAGGCCGGGCGGACACGGCTCTCTGCTGGAGAATCTGAACGATCTGGGCGGAGACCTGGTGTACATCAAGAACATCGACAATCTCACTCCCGATCACCTGAAGGGACCCACTTTCCTCTGGAAGAAAATCCTCGGCGGCTGTCTGGTGGATATGGAGGAAAGGACCCATTCGAGTCTGCGTCGTTTGAAGCGGGGAGCTTCCCCCGATGCGCTGGCGGAGGCCGAGCAGGTTGCCTTTGGCATGCTGCGGATCTCAATTCCCCAGGGGTATCGCCAGTGGCCGCCCGCGGAGAAGCGCGCATTCCTGGGGGGGAAGTTGAATCGGCCCATCAGGGTCTGCGGCGTGGTCCGGAATTCCGGCGAGCCGGGAGGCGCTCCCTTTTGGGTGGAAGATCAAAAAGCGGGCTACTCCATCCAGATCGTCGAGAAAGCGCAGGTGGATTTCGATTCGCCCGGTCAAAGCGAGATCTGGATGTCCTCGACCCACTTCAATCCCGTGGACCTGGTTTGCGCACTGAGAGACTATGAAGGCGACCTTTTCGACCTCAAGAGCTATACCAACCCCGAGGCCGTCTTCATATCCAACAAATCCAGACATGGAGAGTGCCTCAAGGCGCTGGAGCTTCCAGGATTGTGGAATGGGTCCATGGCGGACTGGATCACCATGATCGTGGAAGTCCCGGCGATAACCTTCAACCCGGTGAAGACGGTCCTGGACCTGCTCAGGCCTGAGCATATGCAGGAGGCGAGCTGAGAACCTGTTGGGTAATTCACATGCCGGGAGCAATCATCGCGTAGCATAGCCCCTTGTGGGCGTTTCTCGCGGGATTGGTCTGGCTCCCGCAGAACGCCCACAAGGGGCTATGCTACGGCGGATCAGCCGGTCAGCTTGATCGATGTGCCCCTCGCTTTCTTTTGAGGGAGAATTCCCAAACACGCTCTGAGGGCCTTTCCGGAAGTCTCCTTTTCTTCTGTTTTCATAAAGGGAGAAGCTCATTGGAGGATCGCCATCGAACCCATGAGCTTCTCCCTTTTTCATTTTGAGCCATGTGCAAAAAAACACGTGCAATCGGTGGCTGATCGAGACCGTTGCGAACCGGAAGGCTCGGTCCCCCGAGCGGCTAAAAAAAGATTGGGTCCGCACTTTTAGAGTTGGTGAATTTGTGTTAAATAAGATCTTAACATGCAATGTTAACGTGAATAATAGAACAAAGTGATCGGTGGCATTGTTTAACCAAGGAAGGGAGCGGATCGTCATGTACGGATTGTATGATTTTCTCACGGGACCGGCTCTTTGGATCACCTTCATCATCTTCTTCGCCGGACTGGGTGTGCGGATCGCTTACCTGTACGGCTTGAGCCGGGAGCGTGACAGGGTGTTCTACAATCACATGGATGCTCAGTGGGCATTCAAGTCCATCATCCATTGGCTCGTTCCGTGGGCGAGCGTGTCCATGCGCAATCAGCCGATCTTCACCCTGATGTTTTTCGTGTTCCATCTCTGTCTTTTCGCCGTGCCGCTCTTTCTTCTGGCTCACAATACGCTGTGGGACGAGGCGTTCGGTGTGAGCCTCTGGTCGATGCCCGAGGGGGTCGCGGACGTTTTGACCATAGTGTTCATGATCACGGTTGTCTTCCTGTTCCTGAGGCGGTTGATCCGCGCGGAGGTGCGCATTCTGACGACGGCCTGGGACTATTTCCTGCTCCTGCTCACGCTCCTTCCCTTCCTCACCGGGTTCCTGGCGTACCACCAATGGGGTCCGTACCAGACCATGCTCATCCTGCACATCATCTTCGCCGAAGTGTTGTTGATCATCATCCCGTTCAGCAAACTGGGACATATCATTTTGTTTTTCTTCTCGCGGGCTTTCATCGGGTTCGAAATGGGCGGACGCCGGGGGGCAAGATCGTGGTGATATTTTTGCGATCTCGACGCGACGAGGGAAGTTGCTCTAAGGACCCTATCTCAATGAATCACAAGGAGAATTGGCTATCATGAACGAAGTGCTTGAGAAGCCAGTCGATACGAAGAAAATCAAACAGATTCTGGATGCAAACGATGGAGCTCGAATCAAGACCTGGCTGAGCATCTGTTCGCGCTGTGGACTCTGTGCTGAAAGTTGTTTCTTTTATCTCGCCAATAACCGGGACCCAAAGCTGAGCCCCGCTTATAAGGTCAAAAACACCCTGGGGGAGTTGTACAAGAGGAAGGGCGATGTGGATCGCGAGTTTCTCGAGAAGTGCTACGACATCGTCTGGGGAGAATGCACCACCTGCAAACGATGCTCTCTTTTCTGTCCTTTCGGCATCGATATCGCCACGATGATCTCGACGGTGCGGACCGTCTGCTGGTCGCAGGGAATCGTCCCCGAAGGCCTGACCAGAACATCGGAATTCTATCGGGACACCGGCAATCAGATGGGCATGAGCTCCGAGGATTTCATGGAAACGTGCTCTTGGATGGCCGATGAGACCGGTGAGGAGCTGCGGGGGCTCACCATTCCCATGGATAAGCCCGGGGCCAAATACATGTATACCGTCAACGCCCGCGAGCCCATGTATTATCCGCAGGACATCGCCATGGCGGCCAAGATCTTCACCGTGGCGGAAGAAGACTGGACCCTCCCGAGCTTCGGATGGGACTGCACCAATCTGGCCATGTTCGCGGGGGACCGCGCGCTTGCGGGGCAGGTGGTCAAGAACATGTACAACAAGGCCCTGGAGCTGGGGGTCCAGAACATACTCATAACGGAATGCGGACACGCCTACCGTTCGGCCGCCTTCGAAGGACCCTATCTGGCCGGCTACCAGGACGGAAAGCCGCCGCTTCCCATCGTCCATTCGGTCAAGCTCTTCTATGAATACGTGCGGGACGGCCGCATCAAGATCGATCCCGACAAGATGCTGGAAGAGCCGGTCACGTATCAAGATCCCTGCAATGTTTCCCGCAACGGTGGGCTGTGGGAGGAGGGCAGGGCGCTGGTGAGGTACCTGGCAAAGGATTTCAGGGACATGAGCCCCAACAAGGACCTGAACCACTGTTGCGGCGGCGGTGGCGGCTACATTCCCATGGGGCCGGAGTTCAAAAAGCGGCGCATGATCTCGGGGCGGATCAAGGCCGAGCAGATCAAAGCCACGGGGGCGAAGATCGTTATCGTGCCATGCCATAATTGCTTCGATCAGATCAACGACTTGAACAAGGAATACCAATTGGGTGTTAAAGTCCTTTCCTTCAAGGAAGTGATCTGCGAGTCGATGGTGATACCCGAAAAGTTCCAGCCGATCGAGGACGACAACGAGGGCGAGGGCGGCGAGGAATAGGGCCGATGCCTTGCGGAAGGTCAACGGGAAAAAAGCCGATTTGTTTTCAATAGCTCATGAGCCGGCCTTCAGCTCTGGAGGGTCTCTTCAGGCCGAGCGGAGGCGAAGCCGTGAAGAGTGCGGGCCGGTTGTTTCGGAGGGGGGTCAATGCGGTACGGAAAATATCTGCTTGTCTTGATGATCTTGGGTATGTGGATCGTGCCTTTGGCTTTTTCGCAGGAAGCAGTCATTGTTCTCGATCACAAGGAAATAGGACCCCACCAGCGCCCGCTGGTCCAATTCAACCACGAAAAGCATGCCGCCACGCTGGAGTGTTTGCGCTGCCATCACGATTATGATAAATACGGCAACGTTCGCTCGAGCGAGGGGCAGCCGTGCATGGACTGCCACGGAAAAACGGCCGGAAAGAGCTACACTCCCCTTGCGGACCGCTTTCACTTGCAGTGCAAGGGTTGCCATGAAGCCACCAAGGCCGAGGGACAACCGAGTGGTCCCGTGATGTGCGGAGAGTGTCATGTGAGGAAGTGAGACTTCGTGGGAATAAGGGGTCGGGCTGACGCAGCCCGACCCCTCGTCGCGTGCCGACACGCGATGGCGGGCTCGTATTGTCCGCCCGAAGCGGAATATGTCACCAAAGACGACACATGAATCCTTCCCCGAGAGTGCTTTTTTCGGTAAGCACTTCCACCCGCGGCCTTTCCGGCGGCAATCCCTCGCTTTCCGGCTCACGTTGGTTGTGAAGCTGTTATACTCGTTAAGGTTTGAAAGCTTCGTCGTTGTAGGAGCATCCTGCCGCGACGGTGCTTCGTCGTTGTAGGAGCGGCATCCTGCCGCGACGGTGCGCCAGTCGCGGCAGGATGCCGCTCCTACGGCAAAACGGAAAGTCACCAGATCGAAACATCTAAACCTTCTACGATTGAAGGAGATTCACGCATGGAGAGGACTTTGTCCATCATCAAGCCGGATGGGGTGAAAAAGCACCTGATCGGCGAGGTCGTTAAACGATTCGAGGGGGCCGGAATTCGCATCGCGGCGATGAAAATGATGCATCTGACCAAGCAGGAGGCCAAGGGCTTCTATGCCGTTCACAAGGAAAGACCGTTCTACGACAGCCTGACGGATTTCATGTCGTCCGGTCCGATCGTGGTGATGGTCCTGGAAGGGGAGAACGTCATCCGGAGGAACCGGGACCTCATGGGAGCGACCAACCCCAAGGAGGCGGCGCCCGGAACGATCCGCCACGCCTTTGCCGGTGACGTGGAAAAGAACATCGTCCACGGGTCCGACAGCCCTGAATCGGCGCAGAGCGAAATCGGTTTCTTTTTCAACACCCTGGAAATCTGCGCCGCCGAATAGTAAGATGTCGGGCAACAACGGTGTTTGAATGCGGAGGCGACCGATTCCATACGCCGAGGTCCCGAGCACGGTGATAACAGATTTGAGGCTTTCAAGAAGCACACACATTCCGTCCGGGAGGGGGATGGTTCATGTGAACCTTGCCGCGGCGGAATGTTCTTTTTTAGAGGAGGTGTGAAAATGAGCATGAAGAAATGGGTGCGAATTGCGGGATGGGGAATCCTTTTCTTCTTCTCGGCCGGACTTCCGATCGACGTCGTCTCGGGTCAAACCACTCCTCCTCAGGCGCCATCCGTCGTTCCCTATTACGCCCCGCCGAGCCAAATGGAGCTTTGCGGGGAGCGGGTCCCCCTCGACAGCCAGGAAGTCAGGGAGCGGTTCGACCGCGAATTCACCATCATCGTGTACAGCCATGCCCAGGTGTTTCTCTGGCTGAAAAGGCTGGATCGCTATTTCCCATTCATTGAAAAGCAGCTCAGGGCGAGCGGGCTTCCCGATGACCTGAAATACGTGGCGGTGGCCGAGAGCGACCTGGTCCTTTCGGCATGCTCGCCGGCCGGTGCGGCGGGGCCCTGGCAGTTCATCCCCGGCACGGGAAGCAACTACGGCCTCGATCAATCCCGCTACATCGACCAGCGACACGATTTCGAAATGGCTACGGGGAGCGCTTTTCGCTATTTGCAGGACCTGCAAGGCCTCTTTCAAAACTGGACACTGGCCATCGCGGCGTACAACTGCGGTGAGAGGCGGGTGCAGCAGGAATTGGGCAGACAGAAGGTCGCTTCGTATTATGATCTCAGGCTCCCCCAGGAGACGGAGAGATACATCTTCAGAATACTGGCCATCAAGGAAATCTTGAGCCATCCCGAGCGCTACGGCTATTCCCTCCCCAAGCAGGCGGCCTATCCGCCCGTCCCGTCGGATCGAGTGAAGGTGAGCCTGCCCGGCCCGGTGGCCGTTCAAACGGCAGCGGAAGCAGCCGGCATGACCTATCGCGATTTCAAGATCATGAATCCGGCTCTGATTTCGGATACGATCCCTTCCGGAGCTCAGAGCCTGAAAGTGCCGGCGGGAAAGGGCATGGAGTTTCAAGGTCGTATGCAGACCGCGAAGATTGAGCCGAGCTCGACGGTCGTTTCTCAGCAGGCTGTTTCCCGACAAGGTGTTACGCATAAGGTGAAGAGGGGCGAGACCCTGAACGGAATTGCCGTCCGCTACGGGGTAAGCAGCCAGGACGTGCGCCGGTGGAACGGTCTGAAAACCGAGAAGGTCCAGATCGGCCAGAGCTTGAAGATCATGAAGTAGGGGCTGGCCGGGAGGCCGGAAACCTAGATCCGACAACTATCCGGCCCGGATGAAATGCCTTGACAAGGCAAAAATAGAGAACTACGATACCTTTTTCATAAGGCACTAAATATTCACAATATTTTGGTGAAATGATGGATCGTTATCTCCAAGTGGCGGACCGCCTTTCAAAGAGCAGCCGAGCAGTGGCATTGACGGGAGCAGGGATTTCCGTTGAGAGCGGGATCCCCGATTTTAGAAGCGCGGATGGCCTCTGGTCCAGATTCGATCCCATGGAATTCGGCCACATAGAATCTTTCAGGACGAACCCGGCAAAGGTGTGGAAGATGCTCATGGAGATGGATCGGTTGTTGCAAAATGCATGTCCCAATGCCGCCCATCTTGCGTTGGCCGACCTGGAGCGTCGCGGGATTCTGAGGGCGATTGTGACGCAAAACGTGGACAGCCTCCATCAGAAGGCCGGAAGCCGCAACGTGGTCGAATTCCACGGCCATGGACGAACGTTGCGTTGTGACTGCTGCCTCAGGCGGTTTCCCCGTGAAGCCATTTCCGAGGTCATGGTGCCGCCCCTGTGCACGTGCGGCGAGCCGCTGCGCCCCGATTTCGTGTTCTTCGGAGAAGAGATCCCGCCGCAAGCCCATCAGGAAGCTATAACGGCAGTCCACGCTTGCGACGTCATGTTGGTTGTCGGCACTTCGGCCACGGTGGCTCCGGCCTCCCATTTGCCGTTTGCCGCCAAGGAGGCCGGCGCTTTCCTCGTGGAGATCAACCCGACGACAACGGACCTCACTCATCGCCTGACGGATCTGCACGTGAAGGAGACCGCCGGAAGAGCGCTGCCGGCCATTGTTAAAGCCCTCGAGGGGATGGATTTGAAGAGGAAGCTCAACTGATCGAGCTCACGTGGGTAGTTGTAGTGTGTAACCAAACGGGGTGCCGGGCTTACGGGCGCAATCCCGCAAGATGGCTCCGAGCCCATGGCTCGACCATTCTGTAGGCGAGCCACGGGCCTTTCGAAGGAAACAAAGTAATGATGACGAACATATTGAATGTGGTGGCGTATGCCGCGGCGGAAGCTGTGAGCGCTCCTTACCAGCGTGGAGGCAACGGTATTATCGAGATGGTGGCTCATGCGGGTCCCATGGTGAAGCTTGTTCTTTTGGGCCTGTTGGTTTTGTCGGTGGCGTGCTGGTGCGTGATCGTGATGAAGTTTCGGCTCTTCCGGCGGGCGCAGAACGAGTCGCTGCGTTTCATCGAGCTGTTTCGACAACGAAAAAACTATGTCTCCCTCTATAAAGACGGGCAGTTGTTGGAAGACAGCCATCTGGCTCAGATCTTCGTCGTCGGGTATACGGAGCTCAATCGGATGAGCAAGTCTCTGGATGCCAAGAGCATTCAGGACTCCAAGGTGAGCCCCGAAGTCCTGGTCGAAAACGTGGATCGGGCGATCCAGGGCGCAACGATGACGGAGCGACAGCGGCTCGAGCGCTTCCTGCCGCTCCTGGCCACAACGGGAAGCACGGCCCCGTTCATCGGACTGTTCGGAACGGTCTGGGGGATCATGACCAGCTTCCAGGAAATCGGTCTCAAGGGCGCCGCCAACCTGGCGGTGGTGGCCCCGGGTATTTCGGAGGCGCTCGTTGCCACGGCCATGGGCCTGGCGGCCGCGATCCCGGCCGTTGTATTCTATAACCATTTTTCAAACCGTATCCGGGTGATGGAAAATGAAATGATCCACTTTTCAGCCGATTTTCTGAATATGCTCAAACGGGATTTGATGCGCAAGGGCAAGCAGGACGAGAGCGCTGTGGATCAATGACCCGCGGACGGCAATGTTGTTGGCTAAAGCCGAACGATACGGGCGGGGACAAACCCCATTGCGTCATGTTAAGCCCGTTTTGGGGCTGGTTTTGAATATCGAATATCGAACAAGGAATGTCGAATGTCGAAGGGGAGAGACCGCGCATGCCGTACTTCCCGATACGACATCGGAACCTCCTGACGAGGTTCCGCAAACTTCAGTATTCGATATTCGGCCATGATCATCGTTTCGGCCGGGCCATATCCGTTCGTGCTGAGGTATCGAAGCACGAACGGATATGGCCCGGCCGCCCTTCGATACCTCAGGGCGAACGGGCATACGTCGGGCGGTTGACGAAACGATGATCAAGGCCCGGTATTCCTTGTTCGATATTCGATATTCAAGGTGCTCGATCATCGCCTGCGGGCGGATGTATCGACGGTCAAATGCTTGCGGTTCATAAGGAGTCGTGCGATGAAATTGAATGGGAATGGAGCAGCGGGTCCCCTGGTATCCGAGATCAATGTAACACCGTTTGTGGACGTGATGCTGGTGCTCTTGATCATCTTCATGGTGACCGCCCCGATGATGACCCAGGGCATGGACGTGAATCTTCCCCAATCCTCTGCTCCGGCCATTCATTCCGAAGAGGAGCGCCTGGTGGTGACCATAGACAAGGACCGCAAGGTGACCATCAATGAATATGGCGTCGATCTCGACGCCCTCGGCCCGAAGCTCAACGCCATGTACCAGAATCAGCAGCAGCGCCAGGGAGTCTTCTTGAGGGCCGACGAGAGCATTCCGTACGGGTTCGTGATCCAGGTGATGAGCTCCATACGCGAGGCCGGAATCGATCAGATCGGCATGGTCACGGCGCCCCTCAATGAACCTCCCAAATCATCCAAGAAGTAACCATCCGTTCAACAGCAGAGATATCGATCCCGCGCATCGATGGTTTATTATCCGGTGAGAGGTTTTTATTGTATTCCCAAAAGCGTGTGATAGATTACTTTCCCGTGCCGGGCAGGGACAAAGAGCGATGGATAGTGATGGAGCGCCGTTTTGCTCATATCTTGCGTCCATACCGCGGCTCCGCCTGGACGCGGGAGCCATCGCGCGAAGCGTAGCGGCGTGCTTTGGCCGGTCCCACGCTGTTCGGTGGTGCGCTATAGTGATTGAGAGTGGACACTTGGAAGTGGTTCGAAGCTCCGGTAGAATTCTCTTGAACTATAGCAGACAGGATGGTGATTATGGATGCCCTCAGTTTTCATGAACGTAGGCTCTCGAGAGGAGAGCTCTTTTTCGGGTTGGGCGGGTCCGTGGCGGCTCATGTGGCCATAGTGGCCGCAACGTTGATGCTTCCTTTGTTGATGCCCCGCAAGACCGTTCAGATGCCTTTCTACTCCGTCAACCTGGTGAGCTCTCAGGATTTCGGCGCGGCCGGCGCGGCGGGCTCCAAGAAGGGTGTGAGCAGCAAGTCCGCGGAGACCCCGAAGGCTTCGGACGGCGAAAAAGCGGCCCCCTCTTCCAGTCGGCGATCCGGGTCTTCCTCCGTCGTGCCCGTAAAACGCCTTCAGTTCGATGAGCCCAAGACCAGGAGTGAGCCGGAGCTGAAAAAGCTCGAGACGAAGGATGCGCCGGATGTGGCCGAGAGTGTCCATTCCAGTGTTTCCATCGATAAGAGCCTTGATAACCTGATCCAGAAGCCCAAGGCTCGGCCCAAGCCCACTCCCGTCCAGCAGGAGTCCGGCAAAGGGGATGAAAAAGGTGTCTACTCGCGGGATTCGGGCTCCGGGCGTGCCCAAAAGACTTCGGATGGCGAAAAAGGCGCCGCGGCCGCGGGATCCTCTTCCGGGACTGCGGGATCTTCTTCCGGGACCGCGGGATCTTCTTCCGGGACCGCGGGATCTTCTTCCGCCGGAGTGGGGCAGGGAGAAGGCGGAGCGGGGGCCAAGACCGGTCCCGCGGGAGGCCGGGGCGGCAGTCCCGATGGGGCGGCTTCCAGTACGGCGCTGAGGTTGTACTCCACGGAAGTGTGGAACGCCGTTCGCAGGCAATGGGCACTTCCCGAGTTTCTCAAGTCCCAGAAGCTCGAAGCGTCTCTGCTGGTTGTCGTGAGGCGGGACGGAAAAGTCATGAGCATCCAGTTCGAGAAGAAATCCGGCCAGTCCCTGTATGACGAGTCGACAGAGCGGGCCGTGCGCAAGGCTGATCCTCTGCCGC
>Ga0351856_1122_pt1 | contig 15865 bp, 12 predicted proteins | sample BONcelHFGM3001D8_FD_206798 | JGI IMG/M metagenome (GOLD analysis project Ga0351856, IMG submission 206798) | Enriched cells from coal bed in the Powder River Basin, Montana, United States - BONCAT cells FGM rep2 HSBNCT.FGM.300.1.D8 ... | reverse complement strand
CATCGAGCATTACGGTACCGTGGATATTCTGGTGAACAACGCGGGAGGGCCTCCCTCCAAGACTTTCCTTGAGATCGATGACGACCTCTGGATGCTCGGGGTGCGCTTGAACCTCATGAGCACCATCATCATGACCCGCGAAGCAGTTCCGGCGATGATGGAGAAGCGGTGGGGCCGAATCATCAACATGACATCCGTTTCCGTCAAACAGCCCATCGATGGTCTCATTTTGTCCAACACGGTTCGCTCGGGCGTGATCGGCCTGGCAAAGACGCTTTCCAATGAGCTGGCGTCCTACAACATCACGGTTAACAACGTGTGCCCCGGCTATACGATGACCGAGCGGGTGCGGAGCTTATCGGTGGTGGTGGCCGAAAAGGAAGGAACGACGCCCGAGGCCGTCATCAAGAAGTGGGAGTCCTCCGTTCCCATGGGACGGTTGGGAACGCCGGACGAGTTCGCCGCTCTCGTGACCTTTCTCGCCTCCGAGCAGGCAGGCTACATCACCGGTGCGTCTATCCAGATCGATGGGGGATATTACAAAGGGATCATGTAAAAAAAAGAGGAAGAAATGCCAGTGCAGACAGCATACATACGGTCAGTCGGCCGCTTCGTTCCCGAAAGAAAGCTCACCAACCAGGACATGGAGAAGATGGTGGATACCAACGACGAGTGGATCGTCAGCCGGACGGGCATTCGGGAGCGGCACATCTTGGATAAGGGACTCGGGAATTCACACATGGCGACGCGTGCCGCGCGTGAGTGTTTGGAGAGGGCAGGGGTGGGCGCGGATGAGCTGGACGTCATCATCGTGGGGACGGTGACCCCCGACATGTTCTTTCCTTCCACGGCGTGCCTGGTGCAGAAGGACCTCGGCGCCAGAAATGCCTGGGGATTCGACTTGTCGGCGGGGTGCTCGGGGTTCATCTTTTCCCTCACGACGGGGGCCCAGATGATCGAGTCCGGGAGGTACAAGAGGGTGCTCGTGATCGGGAGCGACGTGATGAGCAGTATCATCGATTACGAAGACCGCAACACGTGCGTGCTGTTCGGTGATGCCGCCGGCGCGGTGCTCCTGGAGGCGTCTCCCGAGCCAGGGTATGGGATTCTGGACTTCATCCAACGGATCGACGGGGCCGGCGGCGAATTCCTTCACATGAAGGCCGGAGGCAGCCTGCGCCCGTCCACCCTGGAAACGGTCCAAAACAAGGAGCACTACGTCCATCAGGAGGGACGCCAGGTCTTCAAATTCGCCGTTACCGAAATGGCCAACGTGTCGGTACGCATCCTCGAAAAGAACGGCCTGACCGGTGAGGATGTGACCTTGTTCGTGCCGCACCAGGCCAATCTTCGAATCATAGAGGCCAGTGCCAATCGCATGGGGATCGACCCCGGCAAAGTGGTCATCAACATCGACCGGTACGCCAATACCACCGCCGCTACCATCCCTCTTTGCCTTTATGAGTCAATCGTGGAGCAGAAACGGGTGAAGAAGGGGGACTACATCGTCATGTCCGCCTTCGGCGCCGGGTTTACCTGGGGGAGCATTCTCATGCGCTGGTGGGAGTAGCGAGGGAAAAGCCAGAAGGCAGAGATTAGCCACGAAAGAGCCGAAGAGTGGGCCGATGGCGTATAAGGACGCCTTGGTGCTGTTCAGGTCTTTCGCTGCAAAAAAGGTTTCTTGGCTGTGCTGCGTCGTGGCATCAGATCGTGACCGAAGAGATCCAAAATGCCGTCATTCCCGCATGCTTTTGGCGGGAATCCAGCCGCACGGCTGTCCCGTCGTGGCGCGCGGGGCTGGATTCCCGCCAAGGCGCCAGGCAGCAAATAATCAATCGTCCAAGCAGGCGTGATCATCCTTTGGGCCACTTGACACCTTGGACTCGGCCGGCACTGTAGGGTGGGCACAGGCTTCATCGTGCCCACCATCCCATGGACTCCATTCGAGCCAGTTTGGTGGGCACGATGAAGCCTGTGCCCACCCTACACTTACAGCCAGTAGGCGGCCGAAACCATGATCAAGGCCTCCAAGCACTACCGCATGGCGGCATGCCGTCATTCCTACGGGGACAATTATTTGTTGCCTGGCGCCCAAAAGCATGCGGGAATGGCGATACCCCGATGCTTGGAGGCTTGTTGAAAGCTCTCTCTGTGGGGCAGTCGTGTGGGCTCAGACTCCCGCCCTCTTGAGCAGAATTTCCCACCGTTCATCGATTTGGGCCTGGAAATCGGCGACTTGCTCGGGCCTCATTTTCCTGAAGCGACCCTGGATCTTCAAATACTCCTCAACGGGACGCCTCCTGCCGCTCCTGGCCATGCTCAGGGTTTTCCCGGTCAACCGCACCACTCCGTCTTCCACTTCATAGAGCGTCACGACGGCGGTCTCCACGGCAAGTCGTCCTATCTTGATGGTGTCCTTGGTGGGATATCCCCATCCCGGAGGACACGGGATTGCCAGATGGACGAAGCGCGTCCCCTTGATGTCCTTGGCTTTCAAGAATTTGTTGTACAGATCCCCGGGGTATGACGAACAGGTGGTGGCGAGATAAGCCGGGTGGTGAGCCTCCATGATCTGGATGAAGTCCTTCTTGGGCTGCTCTTTGGGAATCACGGGAGTCGTGGTGGTGACCGCTCCCGTGGGGGTGGCGCTGGAGCGTTGCACGCCCGTATTCATGTAGGCCTCGTTGTCGTAACATACGTAGATGAAATTGGTCTGCCGCTCCGCAGCGCCGCTCAAGGCCTGGATGCCCATGTCGAACGTGCCGCCGTCTCCCGCCATGGCCAGGACCGTGTAGTCCTCGCGGCCCGTGGCCTTGAGGCCCGCCACCAGGCCGGAAGCGGAGGCGGCCGTGCTGGCGAAGGTGTTGTTAACGGCGTTCACCGCGATGGGGGTCTTGGGATATATGCCATGCAAAATCGTCAGACAACAGGCCGGCAGGGTCACTATGGTCTTGGGACCCAAAGCCTTCAAGATGTAGCGATAGGCGATGGGCAATCCGCAGCCCGCGCATGTGCGCGTGCCCGGCATTAGGTATTCTTGCTCGGGAAGATCGATGATCGTGGTGGACATGGTCTCTATTCTATCCTTTCTTGCTGCTTTGCACGCCCGGACCTTGCCTTCAAACCCCCTTTCCCCGTGAGGGGGGGCTGCCAAAAAGCGGCTCGGTGCATCACATTTCAAGACGCGCTCTCACACTTCGTTTCCCAGCCATCGCGGGGTTGCCTGTCCGATGAGCTCTTCGGCGGCCTGAAGCGCATCAGTGGAAGCCTCCAGGAGATCGGAAGGTTTGACGTCCTTTCCTCCCAGGCCGACGATATAATTGCGCAGCGAAGGATGGCTGCCGTTTTGACTGTACAGGGCCGCCTTGAGCTCCGTCGCCAGGGCGCCTTCGTATCCGTAACTGATGGCTTTCTCCACTACCGCCAGAGCGCGTGCTCTTTTGACGGCATCAGCCAAAATTTTGGCGGGGAAAGGACGGAATACCCGCACGCCCACAACGCCCGCCTTGACGCCCTGGCTTCGGAGCATATCAACGGTCTCGCTCGCTTCGCTCGCCAGAGATCCCATGGTCACGAAAAGAAAATCGGCATCCTCCGTTTGGTACCTGTACAGGCAGTCCCCATAGGAGCGGCCGAAAGCTTCTCCGTAAGCTTCTCCCGCTCGGGCGATGACGGGAAGGGCGGACTCGAAAGACTCCTGAAGGCGGCGGCGAAATCCCATGTAACCCGGGCTGATCGTTCCGTCTGGATCCGGGAGGGGATCGGTCATGATGACCGGGTTGATATTGACGGGTTTGTCGGGATCGATGGCATACGGGAGCTTGAAAGGTGGAAGGAAAGCGTCCACCTCCTGTTGATCGGGTATGGTGACGGGCATCGAGGTATGGGAGAGTCTGAACCCGTCAAAGCACACCATGGTGGGAATGAGGAGCTGCTCGGACACCTTGTACGCCAGAATGATCTGGTCAACGATTTCCTGGTTGTTCATGCAGTAAAACTGCATCCACCCGGTGTCCCTTTGGGAAATGGAATCCTGCATGTCGTTCAGGATGGTCCACGGGGCGCCCAGGCCCCTGTTGGTCACCGGCATCACAATGGGAAGGCGCGCCCCGGCTGCCCAATGCAATTGCTCATGCATATAGGCGAGCCCGTTGGCCGCAGTGGCCGTAAAAACCCTGGCGCCCACCAACGAGGCGGATATGCAGACTCCCATGGCCGAGTGCTCGCTCTCCACTCGAACGAATTCGGCGGCCAGCTCGCCTCGCTCCACGTATTCGGAGAGCACTTCCGGGATCTTTGATTGGGGTGTGATGGGATAGGCGGCGATGACCTGCACGCGGCACAGTTTAGCCGCAAGAGCCGCCACCTGGTTTCCTGTCAAAATGAGGGTCTGTCCCACGGTGATGATTTCCTTTCTCGATGTCCTTAAGATGGCCGTTGGGCGGCTTCTCCACGGGAGAAGGACGGCCGGGTCCGCGCCGTGCGAGATCCTCGCGGTCCCCGTGCGGTCCCACGGGTATCGGCCGGGAGAAGTAAGACTTGGGTTACCGGACGGGATGAAACGCGTTTGCGAAAGAAGATGATTCACTCGGATCCAAGGCACACTTCTCATTAGCCGGGATGACTCTTCTAATGAGAAATCAACCCTAATCCCATAACGGCGGAACTGGAAGAAGTCAAACGAAAAGAATCGGATGTTGCGTACGGTTTCTGTTGCCGAAGGGAATGACGATCGGCGAGTCGTGTGTGCTGTGCGCGTGACCGAGTTGTGGATTGGGAAATGGGAAATGGGAAATGGTGGTGGCTTTGAAATACGGGGTAAGTTTCAGCGACCCTGGAGGAGAATCCGAGTCGGCTCGAGAGCTGGTTTGGAGGTGAGAGCAAATGCCGCGTGGCTTCAATAGCGCATAAAGCTCTTTGCTCTCACAATCCGACCATTTTCTATTTCTTCTTGCCGCTGCCTCGCTTGGAAGCCTTGAGCGGGTTGACTTTAGCCTGCTGGGCCTGAGCCGCCTGCTTGGCATGGGTGGCAAAGTTGCACGTGCTCGTCTTCCACTTGAGGGAAGGATTGGGATAGCTGTTGCAGTACCGTCCCGCCGGAAGCTCCATAACTCTCTGACACCCTTCGCATTGTTCAACTATCTGCTGACAGGAGCCCCCGTTGAATCCGCAGCCCGCCTTGGTCATGAACCCACACTCCGCTCCCACCTTAACTGTCGCACAAATCATGACAAACACCTCCGAAATCTGATATTCTACTCACTCTTTCCCTGGAGAAATTCCAGCGAATAATAACCGGGAATTTCGCTCTGTCAAGCATTTTTAGCTCTCCTCTTTTCAATCTAGGCATCGAATTCCGTATTGGCACGGAATATGCGAACAGATCAACGATTCGAGGCCATATCCGGGTTGAGACGGTTGTGGAATTCAGGTTTCATGTGGGCGTGTTGCGGGCGGGTCGGATAAACGGGCAAAGAGGTGATCATTCGTGACGGGCAAGAAGAAGATTGGCGAATTGCTGGTTCAGGAAGGGCTCATAACCACCGCGCAGCTCGAGCGGGCCCTCAAGGAGCAGCACCAGGGCGGCGACCGGATCGGGGCCGTGCTGATCAAGCTGGGATTCATCACGGAAGACGTGCTGGTGGAGTTCATTGCGCGGCAGTTCCATGTCCCGGCGGTCAATCTTGCCAAGCTCGAGATACCCAAGACGATCATCAGTCTGATTCCCGCGGACATTGTGGAAAAGTACCAGGCGGTGCCTTTCGGGGTGATGGGCAACACTCTGAACGTGGCCATGGCCGATCCGGGGAACCTGTTTCTCATTGACGACATACGCTTCCTGGCGCGGAAAAACATTCAGGTGCACGTAGCACCCGAGAGCGTCATCCAGAAGGTCATCGGCCAGCAGCAGACGAAAGTGGAAGAGCTCGACGACGTCCTGGGCATGCTCCGGGATGAGGTTGACCTCGACATCGTCGAAACCACCGAGGACGTCGATCTCTCTTTCCTGGAGGACGCGGCCGAGCAGGCCCCCGTGGTGAAGCTGGTGAACCTCATTTTGATGGACGCCATCCGCAAGCAGGCAAGCGACATTCATGTCGAGCCTTATGAGAAGTCCATGCGAGTGAGGTTTCGAATCGACGGCGTCCTTTACGAAATCATGCGCCCGCCCATGCAATACAAGAACGCCATCATCTCGCGCTTGAAAATCATGAGCCGGCTCGACATCGCCGAGCGGCGGATGCCACAGGATGGTCGCATAAAGCTCAAGGCCAAGGGGCAGGAGATGGATTTCCGTGTCTCCGTCCTCCCGACGCTATTTGGTGAGAAAGTAGTGCTCCGACTCCTCGACAAATCCGCCCTCCAGCTCGATATGACCAAGCTCGGGTTTGAGCCTTCCCAACACAAGTTATTTCGTGAGGCCATCTATCTCCCCTACGGGATGGTTCTGGTGACGGGGCCGACCGGAAGTGGAAAAACGACCTCGCTCTACAGCGCGCTGTCGGAGCTCAACAAAACCAGCCAGAACATTTCGACGGCCGAGGACCCGGTCGAGATCAATATGATGGGGATCAATCAGGTGCAGATCCATGAAGCCATCGGCCTCAACTTTGCCGCGGCGCTTCGGTCCTTTCTGAGGCAGGACCCGGACATCATCATGGTGGGTGAAATACGAGACTTCGAAACGGCTGAAGTGGCCATCAAAGCAGCCCTCACGGGCCATCTCGTCCTGAGCACCCTGCACACCAACGATGCGCCCAGCACCATTATCCGCCTTCTCAACATGGGGATCGAGTCCTTCCTGGTTTCATCCGCCGTGAATCTGGTCGTCGCTCAGCGGCTCGTTCGGAGGGTGTGCGCGGAATGCCGCACAGAGGAAGATGTGGGGGCCGAAGCGCTCCTGGAGTTGGGAGTCAAGGAGGAAGAGCTCGGGACCTTCAAGTGCTACAAGGGTGAGGGTTGTGTCGCGTGCAACAATACGGGGTACCGAGGACGAATGGCTCTGTATGAGGTCATGCCCCTGCATGAGCAGATCCGGGAGTTGGTGCTCCTGGGGGCATCCGCGGCGGAAATCAAGAAGGAGTCCATACGGTTGGGGATGATCACGCTGAGGCGAAGCGGGATCAATAAATTGAAGCAAGGGGTCACATCGATCGAGGAAATCATACGCTCCTCGGTCAAGGATTAATGATTCAAGGGTTCACATCGAGGGGGCGAGCCATGCCAGTTTACATCTGGAAAGGTATAGATCGTGCGGGAAGCAAGCAGAAGGGAGATATAGAAGCCGACAACGAGGCCATCGCCCGTCAGCTTCTGGTCAGGAAGGGCCTCAACATCAAGAGCTTCAAGACCAAGCCGAAAGACATCGGCGAATACATTCCGGCACTGCAGCCCGGAGTCAAGGATAAGGACCTGGTGATTTTTGTCAGGCAATTCTCCACCATGATCGACGCCGGCTTGCCTCTGGTGCAGGCCCTCGATATTCTGAAAGAGCAGCAGAGCAATCCCACCTTCAAGCGCGTCATCAAACAGGTGAAGCGGGACGTGGAAGAAGGATCGACGCTCTCCGATGCCATCAAGAAGCACCCCAAGGTGTTCGACAACTTGTTCGTCAATCTTGTGGCGGCAGGTGAAATGGGAGGAATCCTCGACGTTATTTTGAGCCGTTTGGCCGCCTATATTGAAAAGATGGCCAACCTGAAGAAAAAGGTCAAGGGCGCCATGACCTACCCGGGCATAGTGTTGGCGATCGCCTTTATCGTGATCACCGTGATCCTCATATACGTCATCCCTGTTTTTGCCGCGCTCTTCAAGGACGCCGGAGCAAGTTTGCCGGCCTTGACGTTGATGGTCATGAATCTAAGCGATTTCGCACAGAGATATGTGCACTGGATTATCCTGAGCGTGATCTTGTTGATTTTCCTGTTACGGCGCTTCAGGCGGACTGAAAGGGGGAGGGACTTGACCGACCGGCTCCTCTTGCGACTTCCCGTATTCGGTACCCTCATTCGAAAAGTGGCCGTGGCCCGCTTCACCCGTACGCTCGGAACGATGCTGTCGAGCGGCGTTCCCATCCTTGACGGACTGGATATCGTGGCGTCTTCCGCGGGGAATACCGTCATCGAGAAGGCCATCAGGAAGGCCCGCAACGCCATCGCGGAAGGCCGCCCCGTGGCGGAGCCTCTTCAGGAGACCAAAGTTTTCCCCATCATGGTCACCCAGATGATCGCGGTCGGGGAAGCAACGGGGGCCCTGGATGCCATGCTCGGCAAGGTTGCCGACTTCTACGACGAGGAAGTGGATAATGCCGTGGATGCGCTCACTTCGATGCTCGAGCCCATAATGATCGTTTTTCTAGGGGCCACCGTCGGCGTGCTGCTGATAGCGATGTACCTGCCGATCTTTCAGATGGCGGATGTGGTCTCACGGGGCTCGTGATATGTTTCCTGATCATGATAGGGGCGAGAATACCGAGGCCGGGGATGCCGCCCTCAGGCACAAGCTCAAAAACCTCCTTTTCTTCAGGCTTCTCCTGGCGGTTTTCTTTCTGCTGCTCACGCTGGCGGTTCAAAGCCGCCGCCAGGGGGACCTCCTGGGCGCCCACCTGCAGCCCTTGTACCTTTTTTCGTGTATTCTCTTCTTGTTCACCATCTTTGCCGCCGTTACCCTCAAACGGGCCCGCCACCTGGAGAAATTCGGATATTTGCAGGTCTTCTTCGATGTCGCGGCCGTGACGTTTCTCATCTACCTGTCGGGCGGCATAGAGAGCCTCTTCGCTTTTCTCTACACACCGGTCATCATCAGCGCGGCCCTTCTCTTTCATCGCCGGGGCTCTTTTCTCACCGCTTCCGCGTGCTCTCTTGCGTACGGTTTGCTGCTGGATTTGCAGTATTTCGGCTGGATTTCGCCGCTGCAAGTCATAGCCCAGACGATCCACATGAGGGATAGCGGGACGTATTTCTATACGATCGTGATGAGCACCGTGGGGTTCTACCTTGTGGCATTTCTTTGCGGCTATCTCGCCGAGGAGCTCCAAAAGTCGAGCCGCCAGGTTCGAAAGCAGGAGGACGACCTCTATCGCCTCGGATTGCTGCATCGAAATATTGTCCGGAGCGTCGACAGCGGCCTGCTGACCATAAGTCCCACGGGCTACGTCATGTTCTGCAACCGTGCCGCCGAGGAAGTCCTCGCACTACGTCCGGACCAGATTCTGGGACATCGTCTCGAAGATATCTTTCCGTCCCTCGACGGACGAAAAGAGGGTGAGAAAGCCTCGTTTCTTCCACACGTATCGCCTTTGACGCTCGGCCGAAAAGAGATCGTTTATCGACGTCCCATGGGGGAAGTCCTAAGCCTGGGGTACACCACCACCGTTCTTCATGAGGAAAACGCCGACAACGGACAGAGAGAAGGAGAAGGAGCCGCCGGCTGGATTCTTATCTTCCAGGATCTTACGAATCTCAAGTCCATGGAGGAGCACGTCCGGAGGATGGAGCGACTGGCCTTTGCCGGAAAGATCGCCGCGGAGATCGCCCACGAGATCAAGAACCCACTGGCCTCCATGAGCGGGGCGGTCCAGATGCTTCAAGGCCAGATTGATCATGGCTCTCTCCAATCCAGGCTCATCGGCATTGTTGATCGCGAGATCGACAGGATCAACGAATTGGTCACGGATTTCCTCTGGCTTGCCCGAGGGGCCCGCAAACCCGAAAGAATCGAGGAAGTGGACGCCTGCACCATCATCCAGGAAGTCCTCACCCTGCTCAAGACGCGCGACAAGATCACCTCCGAACATCAGGTGCGGACTGATTTCGGGTGTGCCTCGACTCTCATGATGGATCCCCATCATTTCCGCCAAATTCTGTGGAATCTGCTCGCCAACGCCGTTGAAGCCATGCCCCGGGGGGGGAGAGATTTTCATTCGGGTCCGTTCGACGCCCATCGTCGGGTCGGATGTAAAAGCGGTCTGCATAGATATTCGTGACATGGGGAGCGGAATCTCCGAGGATTTCCGGGACAAGGTTTTCGATCCCTTCTTTACCACGAAACAGAACGGCACCGGCCTGGGACTCAGCATTGTCTACCAACTGGTGGAGAATGCCGGAGGCCGGGTGGACGTCACTCACCACGATGGACACGGTACCACCTTTTCTCTCTTTTTCCCCACGACTCCCGATTTTCCTCTTGCCAACTAACCACGAAGTGATTAAAAGCACTCAACGAAGGAGAGTGCTAATAGTTGGACCCTAAAAAACAGGTTCACCTAGGTGATCAATCGTGGAAGTCTAATTTCAGTCAGGAAAGGAGTTAATGCAATGAAGCTCAAACCCCTCAACGACCGTGTGGTGGTGAAACGTCTCGAAGAGGAAACCAAAACTGCCGGTGGCATCATCATTCCCGACACAGCCAAAGAGAAGCCCATTCAGGGTGAAGTGCTGGCCGTTGGAAACGGGAAGGTCATGGAAGACGGAAGCAGACGTCCTCTCGATCTCAAGGCAGGGGATCGTGTGCTTTTTGGTAAATATGCCGGAACCGATATCAAGGTGGAAGGCGAAGAGCTCCTGATCATGCGCGAAGACGATATTCTCGCCATCATTGAGAAATAATTTTCCATCCCGGCTTCTCACCGGGAAAATTCACACAACGGAGGAATGACTTATGGCTAAACAGCTAATGTACGATACAAAAGCACGGGAAGCCCTGCTCAAGGGCGTCAACACGCTTGCCGATGCGGTGAAGGTAACGCTTGGTCCCAAGGGCCGGAACGTGCTCATCGAGAAGAGCTTCGGCGGCCCCACGGTAACCAAGGACGGCGTGACCGTGGCCAAGGAAATCGAGATCGAAGACAAGTTCGAAAACATGGGCGCCCAGATGGTCAAGGAAGTGGCCAGTAAGACCAGCGACGTCGCCGGTGACGGTACCACCACGGCAACCATTCTGGCTCAGGCGATCTACTACGAAGGCTCCAAGCTCGTGGCCGCCGGCGCCAATCCGATGGCCCTCAAGCGCGGCATCGAAAAGACGGTCAAGGTAGTGGTGGAAGAGCTCAAGAAAATGAGCAAGCCCACGAAGGACCAGAAAGAAATCGCCCAGGTGGGCACCATCTCCGCCAACAACGATGCCACCATCGGAAACATCATTGCCGAAGCCATGAACAAAGTGGGCAAGGAAGGCGTGATCACCGTGGAAGAAGCCAAGGCCATGGAAACCACGCTCGAAGTGGTCGAAGGCATGCAGTTCGACCGCGGGTACACGTCGCCCTACTTCGTGACCGATCCCGAGAAAATGGAAGTCCTGCTGAACGAGCCCCTTATTCTCATCAACGAGAAGAAAATCAGCAACATGAAGGACCTCCTTCCCATTCTCGAGCAAATCGCCAAAATGGGCCGGCCCCTCCTCATCATCTCGGAAGACGTGGAAGGCGAAGCGCTGGCAACACTGGTTGTCAATAAGCTGCGCGGGACCCTCCATGTTTGCGCCGTGAAAGCCCCCGGCTTCGGCGACCGCCGCAAGGCCATGCTGGAAGACATTGCGGTCCTGACGGGCGGCACGGTCATCAGCGAGGATAAAGGCATCAAGCTCGAGACCGTCGGCCTGAACGACCTGGGCAAGGCCAAGACCATCCGCGTGGACAAGGACAACACCACCATCGTTGACGGCGCGGGAGATCGCAAGGCACTGGAAGGACGCGTACGTCAGATTCGCGCCCAGATCGAAGAGACCACCAGCGACTATGACCGCGAGAAGCTCCAGGAACGACTGGCAAAGCTCGTGGGCGGTGTTGCGGTCATCAGCGTGGGTGCGGCCACCGAAACCGAAATGAAGGAAAAGAAAGCCCGCGTGGAAGACGCTCTCAATGCGACCCGCGCTGCCGTGGAAGAGGGCATCGTTCCGGGTGGTGGAGTGGCCTACCTCCGCTGCCTCCCCGGCCTCGAGGGCTTCACGCTGGAAGGCGATGAAAAGCTCGGACTCAATATCGTCAAGCGCGCCCTCGAAGAGCCCGCCCGCCAGATCGCCATTAACGCCGGCGAAGAAGGCTCCGTGATCGTACAGAGGATCAAGACCGAAAAGGGTTCTTTCGGATTCAATGCCGAAACCGGTGAATTCGGCGACCTCATCGAAGCCGGCGTCATCGACCCGACCAAGGTTACTCGAACGGCGCTCCTCAATGCATCGAGCGTGTCCGCGCTCATGCTCACCACCGAGTGCATGGTTGCCGAAATTCCGAGGGAAAAAGAGCCCATGATGCCCGGCGGCGGTATGGGTGGAATGCCTCCGGGAGGCGGAATGTACTAAAGGGTGAGCGGTGAGCGGTGAACCGTGAACCGTGAACCGTGAACCGTGAGCGGCGATCGGTGGTTTGCCGGGCGCCGGTACTTGCGAGGCGCCGTCCGCTGCCGAGCCCCTTGATTGAATGTTGATGCCCTCCCATTTTACCCCGGGGCGAATGGGAGGGCTTTTTTGTGCCGCAAGGCTTGCACTGATCTCCAATCCATGGATACTCTTCACCGCTCACCGCTCACCGCTCACCGCTCACCGCTCACCGCTCACCGCTCGCTTAAGTTCTTGACTTGCTTGAAGGGTGTGCTAAGAAAAAATCTTTTCGGCCGCCGACGAACGGTGCTTCGCTGAGCGAACGAGGCGCCGATCGTGTCAAGCGAATTCGATGAATTTGTTTCCATGGCTTTTAATAAAAGGATTTTGGGCGATCAAATCCGCAGCCTGGCCAGGATAGCCAACCGCCCGGACTTAAAACCAATACCCGTGAAAGAATTAGACATCGTCCGGAATGAGATCGAACGGCACGAAACGTTATCTTCGATAATTTCCGCCAACGTGGTTATCCGTTCGTTCACGCGTTCTCGGGTATTGGACTTAAAACCTAAAACCTATAGGACATCGTGAGGTTTTGCACCTAGAGGGGAATGAAACATGGACTACAAGAGCACCTTGAACTTGCCGCAAACCGCTTTTCCGATGAAGGCCAATCTCTCCAAGCGTGAGCCCGAGATCCTGGCTCATTGGGAGGGGACGGGTCTGTATGATCGGATAAGGGAGAAGAGCAAAGGACGTCGCCGATACATCCTCCATGACGGCCCCCCTTATGCCAATGGACACATCCATCTGGGCACGGCCCTGAACAAGATTCTCAAGGACATGATCGTCAGGGCCCGCCAGATGAGCGGCTTTGATGCCGTTTACGTTCCGGGCTGGGATTGCCACGGCCTTCCCATCGAGCACCACGTGGATAAGGAGCTGGGAGAGCGGAAACGGACCATGACGCAGGTGGAGATCCGGCGCGAGTGCAGGCGCTATGCCGAGCGGTTCATCGACATTCAGCGGGCGGAATTCAAGCGGCTGGGAGTCATGGGGGAATGGGACAATCCATACCTCACCATGTCGTATGACTATGAGGCCACCATCGCCCGCGAGCTGGGAAGGTTTTTCGAAAAGGGCGGCGTGGTGCGAAGCAAGAAGCCCATCTACTGGTGCTCCAGTTGCCGGACCGCTTTGGCCGAAGCCGAGGTGGAATACCACAACCATGTTTCTCCGTCCATTTATGTGAAGTTCGAGCTCCTGCCCGAAGGCCGGGCCCGGTTCGAGGAGCTTTCCGGAAAGCCGGTCTACGTCCTCATCTGGACCACGACCCCCTGGACGCTTCCGGCCAATCTCGCCATTACGCTCCATCCCGATTTCACTTACGTGGCGGTGTCCGCCGGGGACGAGATCTGGATTTTGGCCGAAGGGTTGCTGGAAAGCTGCATGCAGGCCTTCGGGGTCCAGGATTATCGCGTCGTCAGAAAGTTCAGGTCTTCGGAATTGCAGGGACTTTCCTGCCAACACCCGTTTCTGGACCGCCAATCCCTTCTGGTCCTGGGTGCCCACGTCACGCTGGAAGCCGGGACCGGCTGCGTCCACACCGCTCCGGGCCACGGCCGCGAGGACTACGACATGGCCTTGGAGTACGGCCTGGATGTTTATTCGCCGGTTGACGACGACGGCCGCTTTACCGAAGACGTACCCTTTTTCTCCGGCCAGCACGTGTTCGACGCCAACAAAGCGGTCAACGCCAAGCTGAAGGAAACGGGGAAACTGATCCTGGAGAAGAAGATCGAGCACAGCTATCCCCATTGCTGGCGCTGCAAGAAACCGGTCATCTATAGGGCCACCGAGCAATGGTTCATCTCCATGGACAAGAATGAGCTTCGGAAGAAGGCCCTCGAGTGGATCGACCGCGTGGAATGGATCCCTAGTTGGGGAAGTGAGCGAATCCACAACATGATCGCCAACCGTCCGGACTGGTGTATTTCCAGGCAGCGCTCATGGGGTGTTCCCATCACGGTTTTTACGTGCCGGGAATGCGGAGGGCTGCTGGCGACCAAGGAGGTGTTCGATCACGTGGTGAGCCTCTTCGAGAAGGAAGGGGCCGACTGCTGGTTCGAGCGGATCGCGGAGGACCTGATGCCGGCGGGAACGGTTTGTCCGGATTGTGGAGGCAACCGTTTCGATAAGGAAATGGACATCCTGGATGTTTGGTTCGACTCGGGCACCTCCTTTGCCGCCGTTTTGGAGCGTCGGCCGCATCTGCGTTTTCCGGCGGACCTGTATCTGGAAGGGAGCGACCAGCATCGAGGCTGGTTTCATTCGTCGCTGCTCGCCGCCGTGGGGACGCGTGACATGGCCCCTTACAGAAGCGTGCTCACCCACGGCTTCGTCGTGGACGGCCAGGGCTACAAGATGTCGAAATCGCTCGGAAACGTGATCGCGCCCGAGGAAATCATTCGCCAGTATGGGGCGGAAGTCCTGAGGCTGTGGGTTTCCGCGGAGGACTACCGGGACGATATCCGCATTTCCCCGGACATCTTGAAACGATTGAGCGAAGCCTACCGGCGCATTCGCAACACCTGCCGGTTCCTGTTGGGCAATCTCAATGATTTCAACCCGGAAGCGGACGGAGTCGAGTATCCGCAGATGGATGAGCTGGATCGTTTCGCATTGCTTCAGCTCCAAGAGCTGATTCAAAAGGTGCGGAACGCGTACGATCGTTTTGAATTTCACCGGGTGTACCATGCGCTCCACAACTATTGCGTCGTTGATCTGAGCGCCTTCTACCTCGACATCCTGAAAGACCGGCTTTACATCACTGGCGAACGAAGCCCCGCGCGCCGCTCCGCCCAGACCGCCCTTCACGAGATTCTCACGGTCGTTCTGAAGCTCATGGCTCCCATCCTGGCTTTCACCGCCGAAGAAGCGTGGGGGTATTTGCCCCATCGCCGGAGTGAAACGGTCCATCTGGAGGACTTTCCCGAAGTGAATCCCGCCCTTCAAGACGATGTGCTGAACCGGCGATGGCAGTCCATCCTCGCTCTTCGCGGCGAAGTCACCAAGGTGCTCGAGGGCGCCAGGCAAGCCAAAACCATCGGGCACCCCTTGGATGCCGAGGTCAGGCTGTCCCTCCCCGACGCAATGCGGGCGGATTATGCCGGGCAGGAAGAGCTGTTGCGCTCGGTCTTCATTGTCTCGAAGGTCTCGTTTTCGGCGGCCGATGCTCTGACCAACGGGGTCGCCTCGGTGGAGATTCCTGGTCTCCTGGTTGAAGTGGGGGCCGCCTCCGGCGAAAAGTGCGAGCGCTGCTGGGTGCGGACCGGGACCGTCGGCACATTCGCGGACCAGCCGACCATCTGTGACCGCTGTCACGACGTGGTGGCTCACACAGCGGGAGGAAAGTGACTGAGCCAATCGCCCGAGGCCTCAGGTGGCAATTTCGGGCATGGTTCAGGTGTCTCAACGATAGGGTAACAGTCTGATACGTAAGTTCGTCATTCCGGCAATCTTTTAGCCGGAATCCAGCCACACAGTGTTT
>Ga0351856_1120_pt1 | contig 15951 bp, 21 predicted proteins | sample BONcelHFGM3001D8_FD_206798 | JGI IMG/M metagenome (GOLD analysis project Ga0351856, IMG submission 206798) | Enriched cells from coal bed in the Powder River Basin, Montana, United States - BONCAT cells FGM rep2 HSBNCT.FGM.300.1.D8 ... | reverse complement strand
CATACAATCCCATAGCTGAGGCTCAAAGTCCGGTGCACTGATATCAAAGAGAAAAGCTGTCAAGAACATCTCCACTAGTAGGGCGTCCCGTAAGTTCTGTGCACTTTTTTGGCAACTTGACGTAAAAGACGCACAACGCTACACTGCTGGCGGGTTTCAGTGCGATCTCTTACTTTACTTTATTTAACCCATTATTGTAGCCTAATTGCTTGTATTCTAAGAGATAATTATCCATATTAGGGTCTAATACTGACATCTATTTGTAGATTATCTATTGCCAATAATTGGCGCAGAACTTCCGGGACAGGCTACTAGGTCGTCGTTCTAAAAGAGCCGCACCCAAACAGAAGTCGGTATCGATGATTACTTTTGGTGAGCGAAACAAGGTTCAGGCGAAGAATCATAAGAGATGAAGACCGAGCTATACAAACTCAAAGAAGAGAGGAGAGCTATGCGTTCAAGAATTTTCGTAATTGTAACCGTTGTGTCGCTGGTGTGCTCTGTATGGACGATTGCTGCCGTACAGGCTCAAGGACCGAGTTTCGATGCGGAACTGCAGAGGTTTCAGGGCACTTGGGTGATGATCTCGGCGGAGATGGACGGGAAGAAGGTGCAAGACGCACATGTGAAACAAAGCAGAATCACCTTCGTTGGTGATAAGGTCGAGGTTATCACTCCGCATCAGCATAAAGACACGATCATTGCGTCCATCGCGAAACTGGACGCAACGAAAAATCCCAAGGAAATGCACTGGGTTCGCACCGCAGGTCCGAAGGCCGGCACCACCATGATCGCGATCTATGAATTCGAGGGGCCCGACCAGTACAAGGTTTGCTTCGACCCCGCGGGCTCGGCTGTGCCCAAGGAATTCGGCACAAAAGCGGGATCCGGACATATCTGGCACACCTGGAAGCGGGTTAAGCAGTAGTCATGGTAAGACAAAAGGGTAAGTCCTCGACAGCAGTTGGACCGAGGGGACGTTGCTTAAATGTCGGCATTTGACACGTGGATCTGATGGGGCTGATCGAGACTATGGCCATCGAAAGCCCGATTGATTTGATGAGCTCACACGCCCACGGAAACAGTATGGACAAAGCCGCCGGCGAAATTTCAAAGGTGCCGCTATGGCTCGGCCCGGAAGCGGTCGTTTTGGCCTTGCTGGTGCAGGGTTTGGTGGCCGTGGGCGTTAGCCTGGCAGAGGACCTTGCCGTGCCCAATGGCCAGGTGCTCATCCTGGCTGCTGGAAAGTACGGTTACGACACGTGGTGCCGTCATGTTGCCACTGTGTGACCTTTCATGCCAGGCAAACGGATCTGCGAGAGCTCGATTTCTATTCAGGAATGCGGAAGAAACGCCGTAATTGAAAAACCGGGACCGTTCTTTTCAGGGTGCTGTGTTGTTCGAGCACCTACTGCACGGTTGGCCCGAGGACTTCTCGCAGCTTTTGCAGGAGATCCACCGCATCACTCCTACCAGGATCGAGCGGCAAACGGGCAAGAATACCCAGCCCCTCGGCAGCCTCGTGAAACTCCTGCTCCGAGAGAGGACTGACCATTGCTGTGCTCACCATGGCGTTTACCATGAGCAGCTCCGTCACCAGGCTCAGCGGCTTGATGTCGGGCAGCTCATGGTCAATGATCACAAGATGCGGGGAGGCGGTGCGTACTCCACTCACGGCGTCGGCTCCAGAGCCAACTTGGTCCATGTGCACTTGCGGATCGGAAGAGAGGGCTTCGGCGAACGAGCGGAACCGTTCCGGGCGTGTGGTGGCAAGAAGTATGCGTAACATGATTTCTCCTCATCTGGTACAGCCTGGCAAATGGCCGCAAATATCCGTGCCCGCTTCTGGTGGGCACAAAAAGCCGTGCCCACCCCACAGCGCCGGTATCATCGTAGGGTGGGCACGGCTTTATCGTACCCACCAAAACGAGCGGCTGATTTCTGCACACCTGTACTCGTTGCGGGACGCGCGTCATCGTTTGGCCATGACGATCGTTTGGCCGTCATGCGGGAGCGGCTTCCAGCGGCGGAGCACACCGGTATCTCTCGCTGTCCATATCGCGGCTGGAAGCCGCTCCTACGGTTCTTCCCTCTTTCGAGGCTTTTCCGGAGCGGCCGAAACGATGATCAAGGCTTCAATGGGCCCGTCCCATTCCCCGGGCCGTTTGACCCGGAGCTCGCATTCTTTTTGAAATAATCGGCTATGGCCTCACCCAGGGTGTTGACCGCCAGACGGGCGCAATGCATGTGGTCCTCGGGGAGGCCGCCAAGGGCTGCAACCACTTCTTCCGGTTCCAGCTCCAGCGCGCGATCCAGGTCCCGTCCCTTGGCGAGCTCGCTCATGGCGCTTGCGCAGACCACGGTATAGATGCAGCCTCGGGGCGCCACCTTGATGTCGGCAATGGCTCCGTCATCGATTCGCAGATAGACAACAATGGAATCCCCGCATTGGCCGATTGCCGAGCCCTTGCCGCTCGGCTTAACGAGAGAGCCGATGTTCCTTGGCTCTCCGGCAAAGCGGAGGAACTGCTCGCCCACCTGGCCGGGCAGGGGAAAATCGTCAGCGGACACCTTGCTTTCTCCTCTCTTGATGGTCAGAACCCGCCCGCCTAATGGGCTCCTCCGCCGCCACAGGTAAATTCCGTGGTAAATCGCTGCAGCCCTCCGTTCAGGAAAGCATTCACGGCATCTCCCACGGTTTGAGCGGCACCGCCGTGAAAAACCTCGATTCCCACCTGGTTGAATCCCATGAGCGGCCGCATGCCCATGCCGCCGGCGATGAGGATCTGCACGCCGTTTTGGGCCAGGTGATTGACCGGGGCCATGCAGCCGCCCTGCTGGTGCGGGACGTTGGGAAGAGTTCGGATCTTTTCGACCTGTCCGTCGGCGATCTCGACCAGGGTATAGAGGTCGCAGTGGCCGAAGTGTGCGCCGAGGGCGGACTGAAGGCCGCCCGGCAGGGACGAGGGAATGGCAACAACTGTACTACTCATTGTGTTCTCCTTTAGCTCTTTTAGCTCTTTTCCGTAGGTTTCATCTTTCTTCTTGTCTCTTGCACTCTCTTAGGGCCTTTCTAAAAACAGGTGTTTCATTTTGGGGGGCGAGCGTGGGGCAGGCTTTCCAGCCTGCCATCCCGAGATTTTGCATCGGTGCCGTGATGGCAGGCTGGAAAGCCTGCCCCACACGCGACACAACCGCCAAGGTTGTTGTTGGACAATCCCTTACCAAATCACGTCACGAGCCCGGCCAACTCTTCGATCCGTGCCCAGGTGCGCCTAAGCTCACGGCTGAAGTCCGTCTCGGGCAGCTCGGTAACGACAAGGCCATCGACCATGGCCCGGGTAACGATCGGATCATGGGGCAGGTGCGCCAGTACCGGATAACTCCTCTCACGGCAAAATGCCTCGATCCTGCTTACCTCGTCCGGGTTGAGGTCATGCTTGTTGATGATGACCGAGAAGGCCACCCGGAAGTGGCCGCACAGCTCGGCCACCCGCTCCAGGTCGTGCCGTCCGGACGGCGTGGGCTCCGTGACCGCAACGGCAAGGGTGGCTCCCGAAAGGGAGCTGATCACGGGACATCCTATGCCCGGTGCGCCGTCACAAAGAACCAGCTCCGCCTCGCGGGCTTTGGCAAGCTCCCGGGCCTGCTGTTTTAGAACCATGACGAGCCTTCCCGAGTTCTCCTCACCGGGGAAAAGCTGAGCGTGGACCATGGGGCCGAACCGGGTGGAGGACACGTACCACTGGCCGCAATGCTTCTCCGGAAACTGGATGGCCTCGGCCGGGCAGAAGGCGACACAGACCTTGCAGCCCTCGCAACGCAAGGGATCCACGGAAAAACCCCGCTCATCCTCGCGGATGGCTCCGAACCGGCACATGGAAGCACACACGCCGCATCCATCGCATTTCTCGCCGTCGATTCGGGCCTCGTGGCCCGAGCGGAAATCTTCCTCCCGCTCCCGTTGGGGTTGAAGAAGCAGGTGAAGGTCGGGGGCGTCCACGTCCAGGTCACAGATGATCTTGTTTGAAGCCAGATGGGCGAATGCCCCGGTCAGCGATGTCTTGCCCGTGCCGCCCTTGCCGCTGATAATGATGATCTCATGCATGAGCGGCCTCCTCGGAGCTCCAGCCTTTCGCCATGTCGCGTATCCGGCCTTGGAGGGACAGAAAGGTCTCCCTCAGCTCCCGGGATACCTCGGCAATGATCATGCCTCGGGCATATGCCTCGGCGATGGACCGATCGAAGGGAATCTCGCACAGAATCGGCAGCCCCTTCTCCCTGCAAAATCGGTAGATCGCATCATTGCCCAGCCCCGCCCTGTTGATCACGGCGCCCATCGGTTTGCCGAGAGGACAGAAGGCTTCCCATGCGAGCTTGAAGTCGTAGACGCCGAAGGGAGTGGGCTCGGTTACGAGTACGATCACATCGCTGTCGATCACGGCATTGACCGCGGGGCAGCTCACGCCCGGCGGAGCATCGATGATGGCATCCGCTCGATTTGCACTGATCATCCGATCTAGCTTCAGCTTGACCAATCGCATGAGGGGCGGGCTCATGGCCTCGCCGATGCGCAGCCGCCCCATCAGAAACCCGGTCCTTCCAGCCGTTCCCCAGTCGATCTCGCCAAGCTCCCGTTTGCCCGGGGAGAGGGCCTTCTCGGGGCACACGGCGATGCAGCCGCCGCAACCGTGGCACATTTCGGGAAAGGTCAAGACCAGCTTGCCCATCACGCTGATGGCCTTGAACTGGCAAAGATCGGAGCATGCGCCGCAATAGGTGCATTTGGCCTCATCAATAACCGGGATCTCCATGTGGGCGGTTTCGCTTCCGTCTATCGTCGGATGCAGGAAGAGATGGAGATTGGGCTCCTCGACATCGAGGTCCACGGCCACGACCGGTCCTTCCCAGACCGTGGCGAGTGAGGCCGCCACCGTGGTTTTGCCCGTTCCCCCTTTGCCGCTCGCCACGGAAACGATCATCTCCCGGCCTCCCTGTTGGGTCCCTGGGCCATCTGAACGGAGCCGCTCTTGAACCGTTCCACGGCCTCGCGCACGGTCAGGCCTTCCAGGTCCTGCCCGATTTTTATCCCGGCAGCCGACAGGGCCTGAAAGGCCTTGGGGCCGACGTAGCCGGTGAGCAAACATTCGACGCCCGCCCGCGCGACCAGCTCGGCGGCCTGTATTCCGGCGCCCTGGGACATCACCTGGGACTGGCCATTGTCGATGTATCGGGTTTCCATGGTTTCGAGATCCACGACGACGAAACCGGCGGCCCTGCCGAAGCGGGGATCCACACGGTCATCGAGGTCGGGACCTTCGCTCGTTATGGCAATCTTGTTCATGCTTCACTCCTTACACGTTTTCCAGCCCCGCCAAGATGGTGGGGTTTTCAAAGAACCGCAAACAGCGGCGGTCATCACTTCTCTACACAGCGGCCGTATTAATAGCATGGACCGTGCCAGCCGGTCGAAGGAGTGAGTGTAGGGAACTTTTGAGCAAGGGAGAAAGGAGCGCATTGCCAGCTCGGAAGAAAGCCAAGGCGGAATAAGCCGGTGTGACCGGTTGCCCGAGCAATGCACCCATGAGATGAGAATTCCACGGACGATGGAATCAGCGAGGGAACAAAATGCACCCGCAATTCGAGCACGGGCGCGGCAGATAGTCCCCGATGCTCAGCATTCAAAAGCTCTGCTGCTCGGGGACGGTTGACGTGAGCCACTCAAGCTTTGCGGGCCGAAACAATACCCAATCCGTCGGAAAATGCGCCATGGCTGATGGATATATCGGTGAATCCGGCTTCGAGCAGCCAATCGAGGTGCTCCTTTTCCGTGTAGGCGTGTCCGTCCTCATAAACATTGAGGGAAACCAGGCTGAAGGCTATGGATGCCGGCGGGGATAACATCGAGTCATCGAGAACGCTCCCGATGATGAAAAGAGAGCTGCCCGGCTCCATCGCCCACGCGATGTTCATCAACACCTTCCTGGCATCGCCGGGCGACATGACCTGAAGAAGGGCACGCAGCACGGCGACATCGTAGGTCCCCTTGAGCGTGCCATCCACGAGATCGGCAGCCATGGTCTTGATCCTGTGAGATAGGGCCGCTTCCGATATGAATCGTTCCGAGATGGATGCCAGCACGGGAAGATCGGCCACTGTCGCTCGAAGTTGGGGACATGCCTCGCAAATCCCGATGGAAAGCCCGCCCGACCCGCCACCCGCATCCAATAAATGCTTGAAGCCGGCGAAATCGAATTTTTCCGCAAGCTGTCTTCCGGCTCGCAGGCTGCCAGGGTATTGACTGCTGAAGAATTTGACCAATTCTTCCTCCGGCAGGGACTTCCATTCGTGCCTTGCCTGGGGCTCACCGGTGCGGATGCTCTCAGCGGTTCTTAGAGCCGCATGCCACATGGTGCTGTAAAACCCGTTCAATCCCCCCATATAATCCGGGCGGCCACGAAACAGGAACTTGCCGGCTTCCTCGGTATTGGCAAAGACTCCGTCCACAACCGTGAGAAGACCAGCGGTCACCAGGGCGTAAAGCAGAGGTGAGAGCTTTGTTGGCTGAACGCCAAGAGATCGGGCAAGGGTCTCGGCATCCATCGCAATATCCTCGAGCGGTGTGAAAAGGTCCAACTGCATCCCGGCCAACATGGCAAACGAGGGATAAACCGCATAGGCATTGCGCATGATAGTGGCCGGGCCAAGCTCGCCATGTTTACTGGAATTCATCGCTTCATCCTTTCTCTCCATCCGTTGGGTGGAGTCCCGTGATCCAACGGATATCGCCATCCGAGAAAAACCGGGGTCGGGTTCCTTGCCGCTATCGAGGCTCATTCATTGCGTCCGGGAGCTCGAAGTCGAAGGAATCACCTGCTCCAGCAACCCCATCACATCTTGGACATATCTGACGCAACGGGTGAGCTTCATGTCCCTTTCCCTGAACTCCCGGAGTCCCTGTTCGCTGAATACATCCAGTCCAAGGAGCTCGGTGCAGTTCAGGCTGCCGTGAAGCGATCTGAACCTGTTCGCCAGGTCCCGAACCCGCGAGAATACCGTCATGAATCCCTCCGCATCCTCGGCACGGCTCACGCCGGCTTTCAACCCGATTACAAGGAATGCTCCGGTTACGGCCCCGCACTCCCCGCCCAACGCGGAGCCTCCGGCAAGAGGCAATGCGATTGTTCTCGCCAGGACGGGATCGATCCCGGCCTCCGGCGCCCATGCTTCCAATACTGCCTGAGAACAGCGAAAGCCTTCCTTGAATCGTGTCACTGCAAATTCCGTTCGGGTCATGATGCTCTCCTCGAGTTGTCTTCGCGTGGGGCTCCATAGCTTTGCCGATCCGCGGCAAGCTTTATCGACCAGTCCTTCCCGCGCCGGCGATCTTTGGACTTGACAGGAAGTGACTCCTTTCATATTCGATCAATAATCTCATGTAAAATGAAAGGTTTTGAAGGTTATGATCGAAATAACCGAACGATGGAGAATGAAATGGAACTGCGTCAGCTCAAGACATTTCTGATGGTGGGGAAGCTCCTCAGTTTCAATCGGGCCGCCGAAATCCTCAATTATGCCCAATCAACCGTCTCGGTTCAGGTCCGCTCTCTCGAGGAGGAGCTCCGTGTGCCTCTTTTCGATAGGCTGGGTAAACAGGTGGTTCTGACGGAGGCCGGGCAGGCCCTGATGCGGTATGCCCAGAAAATGATCGATATCGAGGAAGAAACCCGTTCCGAAGTCACCGGCCGCACCCAGCCTCAAGGATCCCTGTCCATCCGCATGCCTCAGAGCCTCAGCGTCTGCTATCTGCCTGAGATTCTGAGCAAGTTCTGCACCCTGTACCCGAATGTGGGTTTTGATATCAGCAGTTGCGCCTACCATTCCCTGGAGCATGAGCTCAAAAGCGGAATCACGGACGTGGCGTTTCTCCTGGCCGAATCCATCAGCGCGCGGGACCTAAAATCCGAGGTGCTGGGAATCGTGCGGCTGGTGGTCGTGGCCAATCCGGACCATCCCCTGGCGGGAAGGACGTCCCTCTCCATCCGCGACCTCGAAGGGGAGCGGATCATCCTGCCAAAGCACGATTGCGGCTACAGGATGCTCTTTGAGCAGATGCTGACGGAGGGGAGGGTGAAGACCGCGTCCATCATCGAGATGAACACGCTGGAGACCATCAAGCGATGTGTGATGGAGGGAATCGGTGTAACCATCATGCCCGAGATGTCCGTAAGGAAAGAAATCCATGAGAAGGAACTGGCGGTCCTTCCCTGGACGGAAGAGATGATGGAGACGGCAATCCTGATGATCCGGCACAAGGACAAATGGATCTCGCCGACCCTGCAGGTTTTAATGAATACGGTTAGAGACGTGATGAGCACCGGGATTGAAGGGTTCTTGCCGGAATGCTCAACATAAGGTCGCAGGCAACAAATAGTTGTCCGACCAAACTGCCTGTGCAGATCTGTGCAAAGGATGTTTGCGCGCCACGTTGGAAGCCGAGCGGTATTGGAATAACGAAAACGGCCCGGCGCCGAGGGGATGAAAAAGCAAGCACAGCGCCCATTTTAATTACCGGGGGCAAAAGAGGATGAGCTTCATCTCGCCCTTTGCGTTGCGAGGAGGCTGGCTTGGTCATTGAGATCCTTGAGACAAGAAGAATAATATTCACAGCCTGTTGACCCACGGGTCGGGCGGGTGCTCAGGAGTTGCCCCGGAATGACGGGCAAGCCTCCGTGGCCGTGCATGGCTGAGCAAACCATCAGTTGCGTTTCACACTCTGAGACAGGAGGAATATCAATGGAGCCCCGTATCAGTATTATTACTTTAGGTGTCGTTGACCTTGTTCGCTCCGTTCGCTTCTATCGCGATGGTCTCGGCTTCCCAACCAGCTTTAAGGATGGTGAGCCCATCGCTTTCTTCAGCACGGGTGGCGCTCGTCTGGCTCTCTACCCGCTCGACAAGCTCGCCGAGGACATATCCCCCGCCTTGCAGCCGGCAAAGAGCGGATTCAGCGGCATCACCCTTGCTCACAACACGCGCACAAAAGAGCAGGTCGCCGCCGTTCTGGCGCGAGCCGAGGCCGCCGGCGGCACCATTGTCAAACACGCACGGGATGTCTTCTGGGGTGGCCACAGTGGTTACTTCGCCGATCCGGACGGTTACTTCTGGGAGGTGGCCTGGGCTCCCATGTTCCGGTTTGCACTCGATGGCTCGCTCCTTATCGATCCGTGATTTCTTGCCCGATCACTTTTCCAGTCCGTGTAATGTCATTCGAAGGCGGAGGATGAGCTGTCGTTTTTTTCCCAATACGCCGCTCTTTTCATCTAAACCCCTGCACATGAGTCGGCACCCCGGTCCCGGAGACAAGAGGATGCCGCGCCGTGCCGGAGAGCACAAGGCTCCGACCATGCCAACGTGGTGTGGTTTGATAAAGGCCGAAGAAGCGACTCCCGCGCCGCCGCCGCCCTCTCCATCATAGAATCGCACAAAGGCCGGGTGGATATCGACCGCCTGGCGGAGCTCGCCGGTATGAGCATCAGGCAATTGGAGCGTCGCTTCGGAGAGCGAGTCGGCATGTCACCCAAAGAGCTTTGCCGCATCCTGCGGTTCAAGAACGTCTTCAAGCACCTTGCCGCGTATGCCGCCGACGGTTGGGCTTCAACGGCCCTGGCCTGCGGCTACTATGATCAGTCGCACATGATCAGGGATTTCAAACACTATGCCGGCACCAGCCCGGCGGCTTACTTCTCGGGGCGACGGGCGGGAGATCGTTTGTTCACGGGCAACTTCTGACAGCTTCCGAGAACCGTTTTTTGTTTGAGCGGATTTAACGTCAATCGATCGAGGGGGGCATGATTCCGCCTGAACCGTTACGAATTCCCTGCCCATACTCCCGGTTGATCAGCCCCCCGCACCGGCCGCACCTGGCCTTTTTTTCGTCGGTCCAGATTTCGATCTCCGCTCCGCAACAAGGGCAGGGAATCAATTCAGGAATAATCGTCAACGCCAGTTCCAGACCAGGGCACTTGAGGCAGCTCTCTGTTCCCATGTTCTTTCACCTCCTCGAGGCATTCGGGCTATCGACTGTCGGGACGCAGCCTCGACACGGATCAGGAAAGTCTTTCGTGAGTCAGGACGATCCTCTCGAACATGGTTACGAGGCCCACACAGAGCGTGTAGAGCGGTTCGATACCGAGATTGTCTCCCGTTGTTGCATCGAAGAGCAGGGTGAGCGCGGAGTCGAAATCGCCCTCCTTCTTCCAGTAGCGGATGAGGAGGGGAACCTTGGGCAAGGGGTGTATGGCAACCGAGATGTCGCACTCGGAGCTTTCCTCCATCAGCTTCCCGCCGAAGACATCGATGATGAATTCAAAAAGATCGGTATGGGTGTCAACCAGTCTTTTCAACGGCTTCTCACATCTTTGGCCAAAGAGCCGTCCCCAGTCGGCTCCACCGTCCAATTCCTTGAACAGGACCCACCTTCCCGAGGCTCTTTTCCCCGTGCCATGAATGATGTAGTTGAAAAGCGGAATGATCAGCCAGGGCGTCTGATGGCAGTCGGATCTGACATTGCCCTGCGAATCGATGTGGAAGTCCTTGTTGAGGCACTTCACGGTCAGCATGTTGCCGGTGTGTGAAGCTCCCAGCCTTTCCGCGGCCTCGGCAAGATCCAGCGCCCGAATCTGTGAGCGCAACTGATTGATCGCTTTTTCTCGCTCCTCGCCGGACGTGGAGCGATTTCCCAGTCTCCCTTCAAGCTGCTCCATATCTTTGCTGTCGAGATAAGGGCAAGCGTCCAGACGTTTTTCGCCCCTCATGACCGCCGCCGCAAAGGCGAGGCATGTTGGGAGCTCACACTGCCTGCAATTCGATTTCTGCAAAAAACGGTAGATTTCCAGATGACTCATCTGATGCATGATTTCTTGCTCCTCCATTCATGGGACGGCAACGAGCATGTCGTTGGCCGGTGGGCAACCAAAAATTGTGCAGACTCCATTAGAGTGCCCCCGCCCGCCCCGAGTGGTGCTGGATTTTCGTAAGTTTGTCCGAATCTTCCCGAGAAGAATCGCAGATCTCAGAGGGTATGGAATCCCCCATTTGGGGGAGGAGGATGATTTTGGGTCTGCTTTTTTCGGAATGAGAGAAAGGAAAATGCCTCTGAAGCGGAGTTACGGGAGCTGACCAAAGGGGGCGGTGGCTTTATTCTTCGCGACTTTACCGCTCCCTCCAAAAACAGGAGGGGTCCCGGATGAGACGAATCAAGCTCAAGGGAGGCAAGGGGTGTGGTCGCCGCGGAAATGGAGCAGGGACCAAGATCGTTTGGAAGCACGCTCCAACGGTTCTGAATTGTCCGCCACATGTTGAGTGGGGTATGGACGGTACACCATCAAAGCATTTGCCTCCCATCCGGCACTGCGTTAATTTGAATCCCTGCTCAAACAGTTTATGGCTTCATGGACAAACAGCCCGAGAATGAAATGGGCACTGACAGAAGGGATTCACACAAGCCATGACAAAGATACAACTGGGGGGGATCAAAATCCTGGAAGGGCGGTCTTACATAGAGTGGTCCTGCGACAAAGCCGAGGACGCCCTGGCAAGTATCTGTTGCCGTCTGGCCGAGGAGCGTATCAATCTCAGCCAGGTGACACACATAGCCGACGACGGAAGGGGACGATCCTCAACCGCCCTGTGTACCGAAAGCACCAACAGCTTCACCAGTTACTTCCTCATCAAGCCGGACACCGGCAGCGTGCCGCAGATCCGGCGCGACACCAGTATTCTGTCCGTCTTTCCCCACGATCGAAGGCCTCTCATAATGGGAGCGCTTATCGAGCTCGTGGCGCGCGAGGATATGCATCCCCTCGAGATCGCAAGCTCTCCTTCCGCCATGTCGGTCGTGGTTCCATTGGAGGATACGAAAGGAGCCATCGATGGCATCTACAGCGTCTTCGAGTTTCCCACTTATCGTTCTCCTCTCGAGTGGCAGGCGGCCTATGTGGATAAAGAGCATATTTTTAAGAAAATTGTGGGCTCCTACGAGGAACAGACTCTCAAAGTCTATGCCGTTTTAGACCAGCCGGACCTCGACCTCCGGACTTTGATCCTGAATCGGATGGAGATGAAGCAGATGGGTGCGGTACTCAAGGAGATCGATGGTCTGGGAATAAAGATACCTTTCTTTATCGCCCATTGCGACCGTCCCCGGGAAATGGTCCTGAGCTTCTGTTCTTCAAGCTCTCACCGCCAGGACGTAAGCAAGGCACTCGATGCACACGTGCCACATGCCCCATGCTCCTTGCACGATGCAGCGGGCATCTTTCTTCACGGTCCTCATTTCGGAGATCGTTACCGAATTGCAAGCGCTCTGACGGACAGTCTACAGACTGCGGGGATACACCCCCTGGCCTTGAGCTGCGCCGTTCATTCCATTTCGGTAGTCCTCGAGGCTCGAGATTTGCGCCGGGGATTACAGGCCATCAAGACGAGGTTCCATGTGCCGACAGGCAACAGATGATGAACGCAGCCCGGCTTTTGTTTTTTCGAGCAGCGAAAACGCCTCGTCCATGCCGGTTCCCAAATCGGGAATGCGCTTCACTACCATTGATGGCGAGGTTTTAATTAAATACTAGCTACGTCAAGCTAATATATTTCTTTAATGTTTGCTTCCTCCTCTTCCGGAGCTATGTCTTTTTGCTTTAAATCTGCTCGGTTGATTATTTCGCCCGGCGTTCCAATCTCTGCCCAATTGTACACGAAAATGGCGTTTTGATAGATCAGCCGAACGCATCCATGGGAAGCAGCATAACTCGGAAGAATGCCACCATGCAGGTAATAATTTCCAAAGAGTCTCAATGAATATGGCATCCAGGCATTTTCGTATTTCGTCGAGTAATGGTCTTTTTCCTTAGATAATATGGTAAATTTTTCCGCCGGTGTTCCGTTCCTTCCAGATGAAATTGGTAACAGATGAATCAATCTTCCGTATTCATAAAGCCCAAGGCACTGCTGGCCGATGTCAATCAGAATGAATTTCGGCAAACGGGAAATATTCCCCATGCGTTCGGGAAGGATTCTGGGCCGTATGGAGAAGTTGAGCGGGACGTAAATGAATTTTACATCCGTGCTTAAGTTATCCGTGCCGTCAACAATGGCCATCGGCTCCAGCCGGTTTATAAGAGCGATTCGCTGGCGAAAGAAGTGGAAATTGTGATCAAAGTATTTCACAAAACGACAAAAGTAACTGATGGATTGCCCCTTCGGAAGAAATATCTTTATGCAGGGCACGCCATCCACTTCGACGATTTTACGGTCGGTTGGAAATTTTAGAAGCTCGGAATAAAGCCTTGGGTCGATAGCAGCGGGGGCTGCAACGGCAATTGGAGAGAAAAAAAACAGGGTGGTCCAAATTATCCCAAATAGAAGCCCTCTTCTTAAATCATGTTTCATGATTTCCCAACCCAGTGCAGCCTGAAGGGGTGAACCCTTTTTGACACCAAAACTATGCTGACCCACAAAAGTCTACGGTTCCCCGAGCCAGCATGCAACAATGTTCACACGTAATTTGGACTTATTAAAATTTAACACCTCCTTCATGTTGAGCCCGGTGCTCCAAGACTTCCATATCGCATATCTTCCCAATGTATGCAATTCATAGCCGGTCGTCGCCATGAAGGATGAGCTCCTCATATCCTGTATGCCTCTGATTTTTCGCGAGGTAGGCGTATTGGCTCAGGGCATTCACGAGCTGTTCCCGGGCATCGAGCTGCTCGTCGAGGCCCAGGAACTGGATGTAGCTGCTCGCAACGGACGCCACGAGGGAGAGGATCACGCCGCGGCGGGCTTCCTCGCCGGCGAATCCGGTGGTGACGGACATGAAGCTTGCGGCCAACGCGCTGAACTGGTGTGTGGGGGAGATGGAGCGGCGCTATCGCCTGATGAGTGGGCTCGGGGTCCGCAATCTGGCGGGTTACAACCAGAATGTGCGCGACGCCATGGACGCCGGGGAGCCACTGGTCGATCCTTTCTCCGCAACTCCGGACAATCCCGCGCCGCTCTCGCCGATCCCCTACGTGGTGGTGGTCGATGAGCTCGCCGATCTGATGATGGCGTCGGGAAAGAAGATCGAGGAGCTGATCGCCCGCCTGGCTCGGAAAGCGCGGGCCGCCGGCATCCATGTGATCCTCGCGACGCAACGTCCCTTGGTCGACGTCATTACGGGGTTGATCAAGGCCAACATTCCGACCCGGATCGCCTTTCAGGTTTCCTCCAAGATCGACAGCCTCACCATTCTCGGCCAGAAAGGCGCGGAATGCTTGTTGGGGCAGGGAGACATGCTCTGCCTGCCGCCCGGCACCGGCAACCCGCAACGTGTGCATGGCGCGTTTGTCGCCGACGAGGAGGTGCATGCCGTGGCCGAGCATCTGAAGCAGCTTGCTAAGCTCGTAAAGCAGATAGAGTCGTCCGGCCTGGTCAGCCCGATGGAGAGCAACAGCAATCGGACGGTCCCGGTGTCGGCACGGCAAAAGTAATCCAGTATGCCGCAGTGCTTTTCCGCACCAACTCCATAACACCCGAGGCGCGCGGGAGTTGAATCCTGGTGGAAGCCTTTGGCCAAGCGCGCGAGAAGCCTGCAAACCGTATCGCAGTATAGGAACAAGTGATTTATTGGTCCAGAGTCGAGCCGGTGGTCTCCGGCTGATGTATTTACACGGGCCGTCGTTGAAGCCATCGAGGCTTCAAATCCTGGGATGGTTCATGAGGTGGACGCGGCAGCATATGGCACAGTGCCCCCCGTTATGCTCGGATGGTGGATCAAACCCGAGATGGCGACGGTCTTTGAAATCGGGATTGCCTTATCCTTCAGAGACGACGAGATTGATTGGGATGTCATTTCTAAACGAGGGGGCAAATCTCGAGCATCGTATTAATTCGGCCATGGTGCCGCAGGGTGAATGATACCCTGCTTGGATCATACCGTTGAGGAGCATGTCTGCTTCGTTTACGGGAAGAAGCCCGCTCTCGACTGCCTTTGAGAGTATCCCAAGCGTGCAGGAGAAAGGAGTCCGCGATCACGTTCATCATGCTTTTCTTTCGGCGAGAATGCGTCCCATGTTTTCGATCTCTTGTCCGGCCTCCTCTTCGTCCCTTGGACCAAGACGGACCGGAATGCCTCGCTTCACAAGCAACTCTCTCATCCGATCAAAACTCACCCGCGCCAAATGTGCCGCTTTGGCAAGCGAGATTTCCTCGTATCGATACCTGTGGATGGCAAGCTCAATGCGCAATTGGGGCTTGTCATGCAGCAGTGAGCGCAATGCGTCCTGAATGACGGCTTCCTGATTCGGGTAAAGCTTTGCTTCCACCAAACTCTGTGCGGTCAGATCCATGATTGTCTCCTCGCATCGGCCAAAATGTCCGCATTATATACAACCTGAATCAGTGGCACAGAATTGGCTTTTCATATTATAAGTGCTGGTAATTATGGTGTATTTGTGCTATTGTTCTCACAAAAATATGCACCTGGGAGGTGAGGACGATGGAAGTAGTATTCGAAGTCAAAGAGGGTAACGAGTATCTCTCAAGCCATAGTGGTGTGGGCCTAGCCGCAATACCCGTGAATGAAATCTCTCGGATAGCAGTGCAAGGGTGAAAAACGAAGGAAGGACTTGAAAAAGGTAGGAAATGAATGGGAGGAGCCATGAGTGCTCATTGTCGCTCACAAACCATGGGTAGTCGTTGATTCTGGAGAATTCTTGAACGGGACATTTCCTTCAGACTGGATTACAGAAGCGATGGGATAGTTTAACAACCATACTTCTGATGAAAGGTGAGGGAAACGCCATGATCAAGAACGCTGTAGAGTCATTAGCACAAATAGTCCATCGCTTCAGATTTGAGCCTTTCGCTTCGATGATACAACCGATAATAGAGGAGGTTCTGGCGGAGCAC
>Ga0351856_1118_pt1 | contig 16428 bp, 13 predicted proteins | sample BONcelHFGM3001D8_FD_206798 | JGI IMG/M metagenome (GOLD analysis project Ga0351856, IMG submission 206798) | Enriched cells from coal bed in the Powder River Basin, Montana, United States - BONCAT cells FGM rep2 HSBNCT.FGM.300.1.D8 ... | reverse complement strand
TAACAAATAATTATTTACTTTTATATATTGACATGTTAATATCTAATTGGTCAGGTATAATATATAGAGGAGGAAACCTTTTATGAAGATATCAGAAAATATAAGATCTGCAAATATTGCACCTCAGAAAAAAACAACAAAATCAGAAAAATGTCCTGTTCTTGAACAGACAGATGTAGTACAGATAGGAAGCCACCTTAAAGAAGAAGGTATGGCTGGCCAGATTAAAGGCCAGAAAATGCAGGAAGAAGCAAAGGGACAGATAAAGGGAGACGTAGAACAGTTAAAACAGAGCAAACAGATGAAAGCAGACGCGGAAGCTATGAAAGCAGCGGGAGAAGGAATAGAAAAAGCCGGCCATGACCTTGAACAGAGCGGAACAGCAAAATTAGGAGAAAATCTCACAAAAGAAAAAACAGCCCACGAAGCAAAAGTAGGAGGCCAGGAAAAATTCGAAGAAGCCCTTTTTGAAGGACAGACAGGAAAATTCTTTGAATCTATGGCTCTTGATGTTATGGGTGAAGGATTAAAAGCAGAAAAATTCGGTGATAACCTTGAAAAAGGCGGTATTGCAAAATTCGATACAGCCATAAAAGATAGAGAAGCAGGCGCCAATATGGTAAAAGATGGAGCAAAAACAATAGAAAATTCCCTGAAAATAGAAAGAGCAGGAGATGACCTTCAGGGCCAGGGCTTTACAGATTTAGAAGCAGGTCTTGACAAAACAGCCCAGGGAATAGATTTACTCGGTAAAGCACAGTTAGATTTCGAACTTTCTCACTGTCTTGAAAAAGAAGGAAACAAAGCAGCAACAGATTCTGCAAAACTTACCCACAAGGCAGCAAAAAAGAAAGAAAAAGCTCTGGCAGAAGAAACAGTGGCAGGAAAGCTTAAAGGAAGTGCGTCTGAAGCAGAAGGTAAAGCTGCATTGAAAGAAGCAGAAGCAGTAGTACATGCAAAAGAAGGTCAGAATTTTGACTTACTGTCTGCCATACTTGCCAAAAAAGCTGCCATAGACGGAGAGTTCGGCGCAAAAATGGAAGCAACGGTAAGTGACCCTGCCTACAAACCGCTTGTGGAACATGCCCATCAGGAAGTAGAACTGGCAACAAAAGTAGGCATAGAAAGAAAAACACAGGCAGAAGTAGCCTTCGGTCGGGCAAATGCCGATGCATCAGAAGCAAAAGGACTTAAAGGTAAAGCAAAAGGACTTAAAGCAGATGCGGCAAAACTTGAAGCACATGCAGCCCATCTGAAAGAATGTGCCACAAAGACCGAGGCAGAAGCAGCTGCTCTGGCAGAAGCTTCAAAGAAAAAACTCGAAGAAGCTGCCGGCAAGAAAACTCAGGCCACAGAAGAGAAAACAAAGGGCTTTGGCCTTAAAGGCGAAGGTCTTGATCTCAAGGAACAGGGTCTCTTCGGAGTTAAATTCGGCGAAGCTCTTGAGGGAGCAGCAGTTAAATCTGAAGGTGAAGCACTCGAGAAGATGAAACTCGGAGATACAATAGAAGATGCAGACTTCTCTGCAAAACAGGAAGCTCTTAAAGATATAAATACCGGTCATGAGATAGAAGATGGAGCAGTAAAGGTTCAGGGAGCAGCCCTCAAAGCAGCGAAAGCATTTGAAGAGGTTCAGGACAAGGCTCTGAAGGATAAAGAAGGAGCCTTTGGCGAAATGGTATCTGCCAATAATCTCGAAGATGAAGCTATAAAGGGTCAGAAAGAAGGACTCAGTGAATTTATGGAAGGCGATAAGCTTGTCCACACAGGCAGAGATAAACAGGCTGCCGGTGAAGTCAAAGGTTCACAGGCCAAACAGCTCAGAGAAAAAACCATTAAAGATCTTAAAACACAGGGCCAGAAGATTAAAGCCGGTAAGGCAATCAAGGAAAAAGGTGACAAGTACGTAGGCCTTGCAGAAGAAATATTAAAAGGCCAGGGACAATAGTCGTGATGCGTGATGCGTGACGCGAGGAATTGTCATTAGACCAGATTTATATATTATTGACGAGACGTGAGACTTATGTTTCACGTTTCGTGATTCAGAGAGAGGTAATTATCAGTGACTAAAAAATTTTTATTTATTCTTATTTTTATACTATTTTTAAGCTATAATGTTCTTTCTGGAACAGTAACAAAACTCCCGACTGTTATAAATGATCATGGAGAAATGATACTCATAGAAGCAGGGGATTTTTTGATGGGATCTTCAGAAAAAGAAATTATGAAAGTTTCAAAAGATGCAGGAAAATCGGTAGAATATTTCAGATGTGAAATGCCGAAACATAAGGTTTATCTCGATGATTATTATATAGATAAATATGAAGTCACTAACAGGCAGTTTCAGGATTTTATTGAAGCAGGAGGCTATAACAGCCACATCTATTGGACAGAAGAAGGGTGGCACTGGAAAGAAAAAAATGTATATGAAGAACCTAAATGGTGGCTTTCAGGACAGAATCACAGCGGCATAAAAAATCCCTCATATCCTGTCATAGGAGTAAGCTGGTATGAAGCGTCCGCCTATGCCGTATGGGCAGGTAAACGTCTTCCTACAGAAGCAGAATGGGAAAAAGCAGCAAGAGGATCTGATGGTTACACCTATCCATGGGGAATGGAATGGATACAGAGTAACTGTATTTCCATGGGACAGGAAATAAATCCTGGAGGAACTTTAGAGACAGGGAAATCGCCATGTGGCCTTTATGATATGAGCGGAAATGTATGGGAATGGTGCAGTGACTGGTATAATCCGAAATATTACAAAACTTCTCCTTCTAAAAATCCAAAAGGGCCGAAGGAAGGTCTCTATAAAGTTCTTAAAGGAGGGTGCGGAGGAAATGCTGCATGTTATTATTTCAGATGTGCCGGCCGCAGGGGAGCAAAGGTAGATTACTGGGATGCTTATACTGGATTTCGATGCGTGAAAGATATTTGAAACAAAAATATAATTAAAGAAGATTTGGAAATTACTTTCTATATTTTTCTATATAAATTCATACTATCATAAAATTACTGTCTGTTACTCAGATCCTCTTGATTCTCAAAAAAGGTGAGTGCCTCCAGAAGCTGGATAAAATTGTAGATTATATAATCAGGTTTCTCATCTTTTCCCTTACCATGTTTGGATGCAAAAAAGACAGTTTTCATGCCTGCCTGACTGGCACCTAAAATATCATTATACATGCTGTTTCCTACGAATACAGCCTCCTGTGGGTTTATATCAATTTCTTCGAGTGCTTTTGTAAAAAGCCGGACATCAGGCTTTCGATAGCCGTAGTCGCTTGAGATAATGATAGGATTAAAATAACCCTGTATTCCTAAAGAATTAAGTTCAGGCAGGGCATAGGCACTCTGGGCATCTGAGACGATAGCCAGTCGATAGCGAGTCTGAAGTTCATCGAGCACTTCCTTCACGCCAGGATAGAGTTCCAGGTAGCGAAGTGAAATACCCCTGAATAATTGTGCCAGGAAAAGTGGCATCTGTTCAAGCGTTTCTTTCAGGAGTGCCCTGGTATAATCAGTAGATAGTTCCTCTATAATCGTGCGAAAAATCCCAACAGCATCAAATTCCGGAAATTTCTGGCCCCCGTTTTTTCGCTGCCGGTCCATAATATTGAAGTAGAGATCCCGCATTTCCCAGCGATGGATTTCTATTCCCTGATAGGAGAGATAGTGGCTTATGCCCCTGTATATCTCTTCCATTCCTTCATCTGTTTTGATATCGACAAGGGTTCCATTTACATCGAATAATACGGCTTTTATCTTCATTAATATTACCTCAATATTTCTCTTGCTTCTTCAATGAGCCTCACTCGATACTCCCGGGAAAGCCAGTTGTTCCGGGCAATACGAAGAAGAGTAAGTCCCATATAGAAGGGAAGTCTTTTTGTAATAGAGAAAAAAGCTGCCTCCCTATCAGGGAAGTGGCTTGCATATTCCTGGAGAAAATAAGTGATAAAAGGCTCTACAGTAAACCTGTTGCCAGAAGCTCTAAGGAAATAATGGACAAGTTCGCCTATGATGCTTCCAACATCATATACCCGGTCTCTGTGCTGCATTCGCTCAAGATCTATAGCTGTGACCATCAGACCATCACCAATGAGGAAATTGGCCGGTGTGGCATCTCCATGGATTATGACCTGAACATCCTGCCATAGCCAGGGTGTCTTGAGCCACTGATCGCCGTACCAGGAAAACTCTTTAACCTCATCATTGCTGAGGTCTCCGTTTTTTACAAGAGTAGAGATAAGTTTGCCGAGATAGTGACGATCTTTCACGGGATTGGCTGACATAGATGTGGCAGTCCTGTTATGGAGAGTGGCGAGAAAATAGGCAATGGCTTGAAGTGTACAGTAAAGCCTGTCATAATAACCGGAGTATAGTGCATTATCGAATACAGATCCCAGTGATTCCCCTTCGCTGAATTCCTCAATCAGAAGATCATTTAGTTCATGGCTGTAAGCCAGAGGGCGCACTACATAGTGCGGATATCCTGTAAACCCATAGCTTCTTAAATGGCATATATTCAGAAATTCCCTCCTGGCATTAGCAGACCCGGGATTGCTATTCTGTTTTGACGGCGATCTGAAAAATTTTCCTACTACTCTTGCACCACTTTCAATCTCTTCATAAAGATAGACTTCGTTAGAGCCAGAAAGGCGTGATACTGAGTAACCAGGGGTTGCGCCGTTTATCAGACCGTAACATGACAACTCCTTTGTCAGGTAATTATAAAGCGGATCATATAGTGGGAGAATTCCCAGATATTCAAAACTCATAATACTCTCCTTATATATTGCTTCAAAGCTTGAATTCAATGTAGCACGAATACCAGTGTTGGTTGCCATTGTATTATTTCCTATGTTAAGGTAATGTTTTGAGGTAAGCGAAGAAGTCAGCCAGATCCGTCGTTACCGACGTTCCAGCGCGGCATATCTGTGTTCAACTGCATGCCGTCTTTCGTCGTGATTGTGTTCATCAGTTACCTCCGTTTAAGTCGCAGGCGCGTCCGCCTGACTGCTCAGCCTGGCTGCCAGCGTGCGCCCCTTCAGACTGCCATCTCCAAATGAATGGTGGCTGCTTATTTTATTTTTTGCTCAGAACAGTTGAGAAATCTGGCCTATCAAATTCCAGATAATTTTATATGTGCAAAATATTTGCCACCAGGTTTATTATATTAAGAAAAAACGTTATAGAATAAAGAAAAAATTATTTTATAAAATAAAATTTAATAAAAAAACCTGGTATATATAAAAAAAGTGGGGCATATATTAAAAAAAATGAGGAATTATATTTTTCGAGTCCATTAAAATAAAATCAGGGTCAGACCCTGATTTTACAGAGCAGCCCCCAAAATTTAAAAAGCAGGAAGAAATATCTGGCTCATCCGTTAAATAAGATATATACGAGTTCAGACTAAGCCCTGAAAAATTTACTCTTTTATCTCATTGATTTCAGAAATTTTCCATGTCCATCCTTCCCTAACAAAGATAATCTCTCTCCCAAATTCCCATCTGTCTCCTTTTCCGCCTGTAGCAAATAGTACACAGGAAATTTTATTCCCGTCAATCTTCCTCTCATTCTGCATGTGCCAGATAATATCCTTAAAATAATCTCTCCCCGCCCATAATCCAACATTTCCGCCTTTTTCTTTAAAGGTGTTCTCCAGTAACAAAAGGGCATCACCTGTGAAATATTTCTTCATTTTTTCTATATCTCTTTTCTCAAGTGCCTTTACTACAGCAGAAACAGTTTTTTCCGGAGACGGAATAAGACTTTTTATGAGATACATTATTCCAACAAGAGACATAAATATTAAAACTAACAGGGCTATTTTTTTCAAATTAATCATAAGTTAAAAATTCATTAAAGGAAATTTCGCGCCTTCCCTCTTATTGAATCTTTCCACTCCTCTGTTAAGAGCCTGAAGTATTACCCTGTCAAGATTCTTATTTCCCTCTACCCTCTTTCCATGTCTGTCAACCTCGACAGGGATATTATTTAAATATTTACATGGAACTCCATATTTTTCTCTTATATATTTAGCACCTTCCACACCTCTTGCCTTGATTTCTATGAGAAATATTTCAGGTTTTTCAGTTAATCCCATGGCATTATCAATATCTCTTCTCATAAGATCATCTCTTGAAAGCTCAAAAGATGATGCAATAACGTTACATCCGTAATTTTTTTCAAGAGAAGAAAGAATTTTATCTTTCACCTTTTTCGGAGCTGTTCCCAGGTACATGACAGATTTACCGGCAAGTTCTCTTTTCATTTCTTCATATTCTCCCATTACTTCCGGCTCAAAATAGGTTCTTACTACAGTAAGAAAAGGATTTCTCTTCTTTAAAGCTTCTTCAACCAGTTCTATCTGTTCAGGAGAGGCAGTTTCAGACTGACAGTGGGCAAGAATAACACATTCTGTGCCATCAAGGCCGGGAAAATCCTCAAGAAGTGAAAGACTGACATCTGACTGAACGAGGGTTATTGTGGCATCTACCCTTGTGGGAGGATGTTCTCCTCCGCTTCCTTCATGAAGGATATAATTACCGGGACATTTTTCTGACAGTTTAATACCGAGATCCACATTGGACACGACAAATTCATGAAAATAACCTGCCCCTGCCCTGCGGCATCCTATGACAGATATCCCTGGAGCAGATCGTCCGGTTTTTTCTTCATAATTATCCATATACTGGGAAAGTATAAGACCATCTTCATAAACATCGGAGGCACCGTGAAGTTTAAATTTAAGAAGTGATTCAAGATATTCGGGACGAAAACGGCTGTTATAAATTTCTTCAAGGGTTATTTCTTCAGGGGATTTCTCAGAATGTTTATTGTGTATATTCACAAGAGGAGGTTCGGGAGGGCCGCCGCGGGAATGGGTCATAACGATGGCTTCCCATGGTGTATCATATGAGCCGAGGCCGCTCATAAGTTTACTCACATAAATACCGAAAGCGGTTTTCCCGACCCTTTTATCTGTAGCATAAAGACCCATACTTGGTTTTGCGGCATTTACAGTACCTGTTTTTTCTCCGAATACTGTGCCTCCTGCAATATATTTTGCTCCGTAAGAAACTGCAATTGAAGCATATTTATTCATTATCTGTCTGTTTACCTGAGGAGAGCCTGAAAGCTGAATAACAAGATCAATATCTCTTTCTGAAAGGGCTTTTCTGAGACCTGCCACAGGGTCTGAAATACCGTTTGCAGGGTCTCCTTCCATTATTACTCCCACTCCGAATTCTTTTACAAATTCGTCATTAAAACTTTCAGGGCTTTTTATTTTTTCCGTTCCTCCGAGCCAGACAAGTTTTACAGGAGTAAAATCAAATTCTTTTATCAATTTTTTTATGCCGTCTATGGTATTATCTGCTTTATGTACTCCGTCAATTAAGACTACACCTTTTTTCTGTAATGACATTTTTAAATACACCCTCTTTCATTTTTTTTATTTCTTTAATTATAATCAAAAATCAATTTCCTTTCAATAGTCTAAAAAATTACTATATAATTTAAATATATAGATATTAATTATATACAATAAAAATCTATAGATATTAATTATATAGATTATTCTATGAACATAAAAATTTCCACATCTTAATAAAATTCTAACAGGTAGGAATTTTGCAGATTAATCTTGAATAATAAAAAGTCATGAAATATCAAATAAAAATTTTAAGCAGAAAAATCTTTATTTCTCTTATTACCATTCTTGTGGCAATGACCTTTACATTTTTTCTTGTCCGACAGATGCCGGGAGATATTATTCATACATGGGCTCTGCAGATTCAGATGCAGCAGGGTATAGGCTATAATGAGGCAAGGGAAATTGCAAAAACCATGATGAATTATGATCCCACTGTGCCTGTATATATTCAATATGTTAAATATATAGGAAATCTGATATTCCATGGCAATCTCGGTTATTCCCTTACCTATAGAATTCCCGTATCTGTTATCATATGGAAATCCCTTCCCTGGACTCTTCTTATAACATCTCTATCTGTAATAATCAGTTTCATTATCGGTTCTTTTCTGGGAGCTGCCATAGCATGGAAGAGAAAAACCATTCTGGAACCGATTGTTACTCTATATGCCACTATTACCCAGGCTGTTCCCGATTTTCTCATAGGTTTGCTTTTACTCGTAGTACTGGGAGTAAATCTGAGATGGTTTCCCATGCGCGGCCCCTACGGCCCCGAGGTAGATCCCGGCTTTAATCTTCCTTTTATTTTAGATGTCCTCTATCATGCAGTATTACCTGTTATGGCTTTCTCACTTCAGGCCATAGGAGGATGGGCCCTTGCTATGAAGGCAAGTGCTACAGGTGTCCTGGGAGAAGATTATATCAATGTTGCAAGAGCAAAAGGTCTTACAGAAACAAGAATTTTAGTACAGTATCTGGGGAAAAATGCCATAATACCTCAGATTACAGGCCTTGCCATAACACTTGCCACCATGTTAGGAGGCTCTATGCTTGTAGAAACAATTTTCGGTTATCCGGGACTGGGATATTTCTTCGGACAGGCCATAAATACGAGAGACTACAGTCTCATACAGGGGTTATTTTTAGTGACCACTGTGGCAGTTATTCTGGCAAATCTTGTGGCAGATGTAGTTTATACAAAATTAGATCCAAGAATTAAACTCGAATAATTTTTCATCTATTATCTATAGATTTTAATTTTATAGATTACAATTTTATAGATATAAATCTATAGATAATTATTATATACAATACAGGGAGATATAACATGACTCACAGTCTAAAAAATCTGTGGAGTTCTTTTAAAATCATACAGCATAACAGAAGAGCTTTCTTCGGATTCATTATGCTCTGTATATTTTTCTTTATGGCTCTTTTAGGGCCTGTTCTTATCCCTCTTGACATGACACCTGACTATATAAATCGCTTCCAGCCTCCTTCCCTGTCTCATGCTCTTGGCACTGATTATGCAGGAAGGGATATTTTTATACAGATAATTCATGGTTCAAGGGATATTATGCTTATAGCTTTCTCTACAGGCTTTTTCGGTATAATTATTGCAGTATCCACAGGAATTTCGGCAGGTCTGCTCGGAGGAAGATATGATGCTTTTATGATGAGATTAATAGATGTCCTTCTCACTGTGCCAAGTTTTCCTGTCATGGCAATTTTTGCCGCTCTTTTCAGGATAAAAAATCCGATTATATTCGGCCTTATTCTTGCTCTCTGGTCATGGCCTGCCCTGGCAAGGTCAATAAGGTCACAGATACTGACGCTGAAAAAGAAAGAATTTATTGAAGTTGCCCGTATCATGGGTATGAGCACATATCATATAATGTTTAAAGAACTTATGCCGAATATGATGCCCTATATAACAATAAATTTCATAAATATTGCAAAAGGTGCCATTACTGCAAGTGTAGGTATTATGCTTTTAGGGCTTGTTCCCCTCAGGGTTCAGAACTGGGGTATGATGCTCAATATGGCTGCATTCCAGACAGGTGCCATATATATACCGAAGGCTTATTCCTATTTACTCTCCCCTATGTGTGCCATAATAATCTTTCAGTACAGTCTCATAAATTTCGCCTCAGGCGTGGATGAACTTTTTGATCCCAGGTTGAGGACGAGATAATTTTTATTGTATACAATAAAAATCTATACAATACAAATCTATTGAATAATATTTATTATATAAATTTAGAGTAATTCGAAAAAAGTTGAATAGAATGATTTTAAAGGGTAATCCGGTCATTGCGAGTAAAACGAAGCAATCCCACTACAGGTAACTGGTTACAGGTGACGGGTTACGGGGCTTTATCTCACCTGTAACCCGTCACCTGAATCTATATTTTTGCGACAGTTATTCTGAATTCATTCCTAACTAAAATCTCTGCAGCGGTCTATCAGTTATTTTTCTTTTTTATAAGCATCATTACAGCAAAACCTGTTACACATCCTGCTATTATCAATAAAATACCGATAAGAGGGCGATAGACTATCCATGCGATTGATATGGTTATACTGGAAAGAATTAGAGATACAAATAGAGATGACAGAAAGATACCTCCACCAATAAGGCTGCCAATAAATGGTATAACATCTGCAAATACGGCAAAAGGGGCAAATATTAAATTTAATCCGATTAACATAAGTATAAAACCGACAACTCTTAATATCCATGTCCACACATAATTTTCTTCCTGAGCATGTTTGAACATACTATCGGCAGAGAATTCACCGGTTTCCAGACGTTCAATAACGTCTCCTGCTTTTGTTTGATATGGCTCAAAGGTATTTCCTATCTGCCTGGAAATAATACTTACTTTTACCGGTTTCACTACTTCAAAGGATATTCTCGTATCTCCAATTTGAGGACTTGAAGGATTATCACCGAGATAATAATAGTTACTACTTATCTCTAATTTATTCTTCAATTCGGCAGGCAGAGTATCGGCACTTAGCTGAACTGGTGATGTGCTGGTAATTTTATCTATAAGAGATGTTGAGAGTGTAAAGGCGCCGAGAGTAACATCTTTTGCATGTTTTTCTTCTCCGGAATATGGCATCAGGGAAGGATTTTGATGTCCCTGGGATTGATTAAAATTACTCGAATTAATTAAATCATCAGACCATGCCTTATCATAAGTATAGGTTGTTACAGTCTTTTTACTTCCACCTGTTTGTTTTCTGGTTTCACTTTTTTTATGTTCCTTCCACTGATACATTTCAACATGTCTTATCAGTTTAATTGCATTTTTTTCCGAAACTTTAAATATAGAATCTGTAAGGGTTTCTTTTGTTGCTGCAAGACCTGTGAGATGGATAAGTTTTTTTTCATTGCTACTATCCACTTTGTCAGCATTGACAGATATAACACTTTTTGATCCTTCTGCAAAGCTCTGGGCAGTTCTAACAGCCCTGCCTTCATTCCAGAATAAGACAGGGAAGGAAGCAATAAACATAATTATGCCTATTAATACACCGACAATAGCATTTTTAATTCTTGTAAACCAGGATTCATGACTTGATGTACTATATGAATCACTCATATATACACTTCCTTTCTCATTAATTTTTATATTATTCACATTCTATTTTTCATATAATAATCCCTTTATTCTTTTATAATGAAAATTTTATACAGTTATTGTAAATTATAAATTTCATTAATTTTTTCTGAATTAAATCATTCTGGCACTCCTTTTGCAGTAATACAGCTTATCAAATTTTTAATAAAAATTACATAAAATGTCTGATCTACTATTTTTATAAAAAATCACAGGGGAAATAATAAAAGATGGATGGAGAGAAAAGAGGAGTAATTCAGAAGATCGGATTTTTCATATTTCATTATACGGTAATAATCTGTATAAGCATAATTTTACCTCTTTTAATTAATTCTTATTATATGTATCCTGTAGTGTTTTCACCATACGATGAATTAAAACATACAATAGAACAGGATCTTAAAACATCATTTTTTTATATTAACAATTTCACTATAAAGCTTTTATATATTATATGTCAGAGATATTTTTTTCCTGCATTACCCGGACCTGTAATTGAAGCTTATATAACTTTGTACCTCACTATACCTTTTTATGTAATCTACTTTATCTGCTATACAATCACAGGAGATTATATAAGGAGAAAATTCAAAGAAAAATTCTTATTACATTTCTTTATTATTACCGGATTAATATATGGCACTTTCATTTTTCTCCACAGTCTCTCTTTAACAGATTCTCATTCTGTTTTTTCTCTGAATGATTGCCTGAAATATATTATCCCTCCCTTCGAGAATTATCCTTTTCTTTTTGTTGTTCCCTTCACTGTTCCCTCTATAATTTTTTATAAAAAACTGACTCATCCTATGACAAAAAAACTATTAAAATATGTAGTATTAATCATATGGATATATGGATCTACATGTTTTATATATATTATCTACAGGTTACTGATAAGCAGATTAACGGATGTTATTATTCTGTTTGTTCCAATGTTTATCTTTTTCCTGTTCTTTGCTCTTTACAGAGTATTTTTATTGACATGGAAAAGAAAAGATGCGGAAATAATTGAATTTATCATATTTATTATTATCAGTCTTTTAACAATAATGACTTTTTCTTTTTTATCTCACAAATTAACTTCTATGGCCAGACATGAAAAATTACTGATAGAAGAAAACAGAAATGAACAGAAGATAGAATGTATTGATAATGCTTTAAACATAGAATTTATAAGTAATAGAGATATAGTGTATATCGACCTCTGGAGCCATATAGGTAACAAAGGATATTTATTAGCCAGAGACGGTAAATATGAGGAATCAATCAAATTTTATAATAAAGCTTTCAAGAATAGCCCAGAAACCGGCTGGATAATTACAGGAAATTTTTTAGCCGGTAATGGTAAATATGACGATGCAATCAGACATTATAATAAAGCTATAGAAATTAATACTGACTGTATCCGTGCTTATTTAAGAAAAGGAGAAATTTTAGTCAAACAGGGTAAATATGACGAAGCAATCAGATGTTATGATAGTGCTCTAAATATAAAGCCTTATTATATTAGTATTTTACTGGATAAAGGAGAAATCTTAATCAAACAGGGCAGATATAATGAAGCTATAAAATGTTATGACAATGCTCTGGACATCACGCCTCAATGTCTACAGGCCTGGGGAGAGAAAGGAAATATTTTATTCAGTCATGGAAAATATGAAGAAGCTATAAAATGTTATGATAATGCAATCGAACTGCATAAGAATTATAATGAATGGAATTGTAATTTTTTTTCAATCTCAGACGATGAATATGATGAGATCATAAAAAACAGGGAAGAAGCTTTAAAAATTATAAGGGGAAAAAATAAAGATTATAATTCAAAATCTGAAACATTTTTAGTGATTAGATTTTCACTATATAGATCTCCATTGTATAAATTTTAAATCTATACAAAGAAATCATATATACTGCAAAACCGGAGGCTATACAAATTTTTATAGAGCCTCCGGTTAAAAAATCTATCAATCTGTGTGTCATACTATAACTTTCTTCCATATATAACAGATTGAGGGCCAAAGAGAGGAAGCTTACTCTTTATATCTCCAAATCCTGTATCTACAAGCATTTTATTGATTTCAGATTCACTGTAGGTTCTTCCGTCTTCTGTCTCAACAAGCATAACAGTGCCTCCTTAAATATTAATATTATTGAAAGTTCATGCCATAAGTTCTTCATAAACATTAACGTTTCATCATAATATTGATCTCTGAAAAAACTCATGGGGTGATAACTATTTTCTTAAAAAAAAGCAATCCTTCATAAACTGAAAAATATTTTTCAAACTGAATTTTCAACTATAAATTTTAGAGTGATAATAATAGAGGTTTTTTTATTTTTGCTATAGAATTTATAAGACATATTTTTGTGAAATCATGTAAATAGATAGAGGTAGTAACTGTATAAAAAAATGACTGAATTTCAAAAAAAACCTGACATAAATAATAATTCTGATATAAAAAATTCTTTCTGTATAGAGTTCAAAAATGTCTGTGTAGATTATCAGGTTCGTGAAGGGCTTGTAAAATCTGTTGACGGAATAACATTTGATGTAAAAAAAGGCAAAATCACCGCCCTTATAGGTGAGTCAGGAAGCGGAAAGAGTACAATTACAGGGGCAATTTTAAGGATACTGGCACCAAACGGTAAAATTTCTCCTGAAAGCGAGATACTTTTTGAGGGAAAAGATATTTTAAAGATGTCCCCTCATGAGGTGAGAAATTTCAGATGGCGCAAAGCTTCCATGGTTTTTCAGGCGGCACAGAATGCCCTTAACCCTACAGTTCGCATAAAAGCACAGATACTTGATACAGTCATAGATCACGGTTACAATCCTGAAAGTGAAGAATATAGACAGAGACTAGAGGAACTTCTGAGTATGGTAAGACTTGAGCCGAAAAGAGTATTGAATGCCTTTCCCCACGAGCTGAGCGGAGGCATGAGACAGAGGGTAATTATTGCCATGTCTATGATTTTAAAACCAGAGTTTATCATACTGGATGAACCCACTACTGCCCTTGATGTAATAACCCAGTCCTACATTTTTGACATTTTAAAAGAAATTCATGAAAAAACCGGTCAGACTATGATCTTTATTACCCATGATATGAGTGCCGTCGCAAAACTCGCAGATACCATAGGAGTCATGTATGCAGGAAAAATTTTTGAATTATGTGATGCAGATCTTCTTTTCGACAGGCCACTTCACCCCTACACAATAGGACTCCTGAACTCCATCCCTTCCATAGAAGGAGATGAGATCAAACGTAAACCTGTTAAGGGACAGACTCCTGATCTAATAAACAAACCGTCAGGCTGTGTTTTTCATCCAAGATGTGATTATGCAGAACAGATGTGTATCGATAAAGAACCGGAATTTTTAGATCTCGGCGGAGGGCATTTTGTGGCATGCCATAAGGGAGGAAAGTTAGAATGACACCTGTAGTGGATCTAAAGAATATTTTTATGAATTTCGATACAGGTAATGGTAAAACCCTCAGGGCATCAGTAGATGTAAATATGACCATACATGAAAGGGAAATAGTGACAGTAGTAGGGGAGAGCGGCTGCGGTAAAAGCACCATAGGAAAAATCTGTCTTGGAGTTCAGAAACCTTCTTCCGGTAAAGTATTATTTAACGGAACAGATATATGGAGCAAAAAATTTAAATGGTCAAAAGAATACCGCCTCATGGTTCAGGTAGTCCATCAGGATTCCTATGCGAGTTTAAACCCTGTAAAAACTATAGATCAGATATTGAGTGATCCTTTTCTTTTCCATCATATTGCAAAAAATTCCACTGAAGCACATAAAAAAGTAATAGATCTTCTTAACGGTGTGGGTCTTACTCCTGCAGATTATTTTGCAAATAAATATCCCTTTCAGCTCAGCGGAGGCCAGAGGCAGAGAGTCTCTATTGCGAGGGCTACCATATTAAAGCCAAAATTAATTATTACAGATGAACCGGTCTCAGGTGTTGATTCTTCTCTTCGTATTGCCATACTGGATTTAATGAAAAAATTAAATGAAGATCATAATATAGCTTTCCTCTATATTACACATGATCTTGCCACTGCCCGTTATTTTGGGAAAGGAGGGAAAATTATTGTCATGTATTTAGGTAATATTGTAGAACATGGAGACGTGGGAGAAGTCATTGATAACCCCAGACATCCCTATCTTCAGGCACTGCTCTCCGCTCTTCCTCCACCTGACCCGAAGAAAGCGAAAATAAAAAAAGAACTTCCCCTGAAGAGTCTTGATATGCCCGATCCTACAGATCCTCCGCCAGGATGTCCCTTTAACCCGCGATGTCTTTACTCGGAAGAAATTTGTATTGAAAAAAATCCGGAACTCATATCACTTAAAAAATCTCAGCCCCATTTCGTAGCATGTCATTTTGAAAAGACAAAAATTCCTCTATGGAAATAATTATTATCGTGACGCGTAACGCGTGACGCGTGACGGGTAATTCGTGATGCGTAATGCGTTTAGTTAAACGCCCATACTCACTCATTCTTCTGGCTTTTTGCAATACGAAAACCTACAATGTTGCTTCCCATATTCGGCGGCCAGTCACTCCTGCTTGAAGAGCGGCATAAATCTCCATCCTGTTTCCAGCTTCCTCCCCTGACTGCTTTACGGACTCCGGAAGAGGAGCCTGCCGGATTAACAACTTTTACAGAAGGATAACCTCCGTACCAATCACTGCACCACTGCCATACATTTCCACTCATGTCAAAAAGACCGAAATTATTGGGCCTTCCATTTCCACCTGCTGTGCCCACTTCATGATGATTATTTTCCGAATTACCGGAATACCAGCAGAAACTACCATCTACAGTATCTTCCCAGGAAGAATCGGTAGTCGTTTCTGCCTTAAATACATAAACTGCTCCTTTACAAACCTCCTGTTTTTTCATATCTCCCCAGTAATAATCGGTAGTCGTTCCTGCCCTGCATGCATATTCCCATTCTGCTTCAGTGGGAAGGCGATAACCATTTTTATTTATATCCCCGTTACCTCTATGATTTATATCTCCATAGCATTTCTGTAAGCCTTCCTTTTCGGAAAGCCAGTTACAGTAAGCTACTGCACCGAACCATGTAACATATACGACAGGCCTTCTTTCATAGCAAGGTTTTACAGTAAATATCTCATCTTTAGCCAGGCCGCAGTATTCATTCTTTTCTAACTTAATCCACTGAGCTTTCATTTCAGGCTGATTTCCCATAGAATTTAAAAATTCACAGTAATCCAGATTTGTTACAGTATAATTACTCATAAAAAAATTATTCACTTTAACAGCATGTACAGGTCCTTCATTATCCTTTTTACTGCTCCCCATATTAAAG